>Ga0315336_1000171_pt1 | contig 264293 bp, 268 predicted proteins | sample ASW5metaG_FD_204512 | JGI IMG/M metagenome (GOLD analysis project Ga0315336, IMG submission 204512) | Ammonia-oxidizing marine archaeal communities from Monterey Bay, California, United States - ASW #5 | ecosystem: Environmental > Aquatic > Marine > Intertidal zone | place: USA: California... | reverse complement strand
TGCGGGCCGAGCTGAGTCCAGCCTCGCTGAAGTGGAACGCTCGCCTCCGGCAGGACGACTCCCGCCGGACCTGAGCCAAACCCGCCAAACGTTCGTCGCGCTTTCGTCCATCAACCGGGTTCGTGAGGTGAGTATGGGGGAGGGATTGGGTGCGGGGATAAGTTTGTATCGCACCTCTCCAACCCTCCATCGTCATCCTCGGGCTCGGCCCGAGGATCCGCTGCATCGGAGAGCCGGTGAAGGGGCTTGGGAGCGATGAGATGCGAGGGACACCACTTCTGCGCTGCACAATGGCGGCGTTGCGGATCCCCGGGACGAGCCCGAGGATGACGCGGGGGTGGGGTGAACGGTGGGGAACAAGGTTCTCGTTCGGTTCACCCCTCACCGTCGCTGTCCCGGCTTTCGCCGGGGCAGCGATGGTAGGGGCGGCTGGGGCGAGAGCAACGCGTCCGGGATAAGATTTTCAGCGCAAGCGTCATGGTTGCGAAATGGTAACCACTGGGGTGGTAATTTCGCATTCTGCAATTTTGTACCCCTGCGTACCGGAGTATCCCGTGACCGCCATTTCTGCCTGGTTCTCCCGCGAGCGAAAGACGCCCATTGCCGAATGGTGGTGGACGGTGGATCGCGAGCTGATGTTTGCGCTGATCGCGCTGATGGGGTTCGGGGTGCTTTTGAGCTTTGCGGCAAGCCCGCCGGTGGCCGAGCGCATCGGGCTGGGGCCGTGGCATTTTACCCAGCGGCACGTACTGTTCTGCATCCCGGCGCTGATGGCGATGCTGCTCGCGTCGCTGGTCAATGCGCGCTGGGCGCGGGTTATCGGATTGGTCACTCTGGTGGGCGGCGTTGTGCTGCTGGCGCTGACGCTGCGTTACGGCGTGGAGGTCAAGGGCGCGCGGCGCTGGATTTCCTTCATGGGGCAATCGCTCCAGCCTATCGAGTTCGTCAAGCCGGCGCTGGCCATCATGTCGGCCTGGTTCATTTCCGAGCAGATGAAACGCAAAGATGTGCCCGGCCACATCCTCGCCCTGGGGGCGACCGGGGTCGTGGTGGGCCTGCTGCTGCTGCAGCCGGACGTGGGGCAGACCATCCTCGTCGCCGTAGTCTATGGGGGACTTTTGTTTCTGTCGGGCATCTCCTGGCTGGTCATCGCGGTGCTCGGGGTGGCGGCGATTGTGTTGCTTGTCATGGCCTATACGTTCTTCCCGCACGTGGCGCGCCGCATCGATGCCTTTCTCAACCCCGAGACCGGGGACAATTATCAGGCCGAACGGGCGCTTGAATCGCTGCTCGAAGGCGGATGGTTCGGCATGGGGCCGGGCGAGGGGATCGCGCGGCGCTATCTGCCGGACGCCCACGCCGACTTCGTGTTTGCGGCAGGTGCCAGCGAGTTCGGTATCCTGTTTTGCCTGATGCTGGTGGCGCTGATCGCCTTCATCGTCATCCGGGCGCTCAATCTGGCGATGGGGCAACAGAACCTTTTCAACAGGCTGGCGGCCAGCGGGCTGGCCATCCAGTTCGGCGTGCAATCGGCGTTCAACCTTACGGTCAATCTCAATCTCATCCCGCCCAAGGGCATGACCCTGCCCTTCGTTTCGTATGGCGGCACTTCGATGATTGCGATTGGCCTGTCCATGGGGCTATTGCTGGCCCTGACACGGCGCAAGCCGGAAGAAACCTTTGCCACCGGCCTGCCGATCCGCAGCGCTCTCGACCGTCAGGGCGTGCCGGGCAAACTCTAGGACCAATCGACATTCAACTGATGGTGGCCTGCAAATGACAATTTTCTGCGCTTCCGGTGCTCACGTACCAAAATGTACGCTCCGCTCCGGTTCTCGAAAACCGCCATTTTCGGCTCACCCTGAGCTGAATGTCGATTGGTCCTAAACTGGCTGCATCCGGCGCACCGAAAAACAGGTAGATATGAGTACATTTGCATTGATGGCCGGGGGGACGGGCGGACATCTTTTTCCAGCCATGGCGCTGGCGCAGGAATTGCGCCGGCGTGGGCACGAAATCCATCTGGTGACCGATGAACGGGTCAGCCATTATGGTGCCGAATTTCCGGCCAGCGGCATCCATGTGGTGCCCGCAGCCACGCCCTCGATCCGCAATCCCATAAAGTTTGTCAAAGCGGGGTTCACGATCCTTGGCGGGACGGCAACGGCAATCGGTGTGTTGCGGGAGATCAAGCCGGCGGCTGTGGTCGGGTTCGGGGGCTATCCGTGCTTCCCGCCGTTTCTGGCGGCCGCGATCTTGCGGATTCCCGGCATTCTGCATGAGCAGAATGCCGTGATGGGACGGGCAAACCGGGCGCTGGCGCGTTTCGCCAGGGTTTTGGCCATGAGTTTTGCCCAGACGGCGCATGCCGACACATTCAAGCTCGAAAAGGTGCTGGTGGGCAATCCGGTGCGCGACAGGGTGCGGGCAATTGCCGGGATGAGCTATCCGGCGCTTGCCGAGGACGGGCCGATCAATCTTCTGGTCTTCGGCGGTAGCCAGGGCGCGCGGGCTTTCTCCGATATCGTGCCCGCGGCGATTGGCGAACTCGAAGAACCGCTGCGGCGCAGACTGGTCGTCACCCAGCAATGCCGCGAGGAGGACCTCGACCGTGTGGCGGAAGCCTATCGTGCGGCGCGGGTCAATGTGGAACTTGCAGGGTTTTTCACCGACCTGCCCGAACGTATCGTTTCGAGTCATCTGGTCATCGGGCGGGCGGGGGCCTCAACGATTGCCGAACTGGGCGCCCTGGGGCGTCCCTCTATCCTTGTGCCTTTGCCCGGATCGCTCGATCAGGACCAGAAGGCCAATGCGCTGGTGATGGAAGACGCGGGAGGGGCGTGGGTTTTCGATCAGGCCACGCTTTCACCGCAATCTCTTGCCACCCAGCTTCACGAACTCTTCCTCGCTCCGGATCGCCTTCGGGCAGCAGCGGCCGCCGCATTGTCGGTGGGCATGCCCGATGCCGTAGAACGGCTGGCCGATCTCGTCGAGCAAACCGCCAAAGGACACTCATGAACACCAAGATGCCACGCGATATCGGGCCTGTGCACTTCATCGGCATTGGCGGGATCGGGATGAGCGGTATCGCCGAGGTGCTGCACACCCAGCGCTATACGGTGCGCGGCTCGGATGCGGCGACCAACGCCAATGTGCAGCGGCTGCAGGGCATGGGCATCGAGGTGATGGTCGGGCAGAAGGCCGAGAACATCGGCGATGCGGCGGTTGTTGTCGTGTCCTCGGCGATCAAGAAGGACAATCCGGAACTTAAAGAAGCCCGGGCCAAGGGGCTGCCCATCGTGCGCCGGGCCGAGATGCTGGCCGAGATCATGCGGTTCAAGAACGCCATTGCGATTGGCGGCACGCACGGCAAGACGACGACGACTTCGATGGTCGCGGCGCTGCTCGATGCCGGGCAGTTCGATCCTACGGTGATCAATGGCGGCATCATCAACGCCTATGGCACCAATGCGCGGCTGGGGCAGGGCGACTGGATGGTGGTCGAGGCCGACGAGAGCGACGGGACGTTCGTCAAACTCCCGGCCGATGTGGCTGTGGTGACCAATATCGACGCCGAGCATCTCGATCATTATCACGACTTCGACGGGGTCAAGAAAGCGTTCCGCAATTTCGTCGAGAACGTGCCGTTTTACGGCTTTGCCGTGATGTGTCTCGATCACCCCACGGTGCAGGCGCTGGTGGGCGAGATCGAAGACCGGCGGATGATCACGTATGGGAGCAACCCGCAGGCAGATGTGCGGCTGATCGATGTGGTCAACGACAACGGGATTTCCAAATTTTCAGTGGTGGTGCGCGACCGGATCAGCGGCAAGACGCGGACTATTGCCGATCTCGAGCTGCCCATGCCGGGCATGCACAACGTGCTCAACGCGACAGCCGCGATTGCCGTGGCTCAGGAGCTCAAGATTTCCGATGCGCAGATCCGCGCGGGGCTGAAAGGGTTCGGCGGGGTCAAGCGGCGCTTTACCAAGACCGGCGAAGTCCACGGCATCACGATTATCGACGATTATGGGCATCACCCGGTCGAGATTTCCTCGGTGCTGCGCGCGGCGCGGCAATCGGCAAAGCGAGACGTGATCGCCGTGGTGCAGCCGCACCGCTATTCGCGGCTCAACGACCTGTTCGACGATTTTTCGGCATGTTTCAACGAAGCCGATACAGTGCTGGTGGCGCCGGTCTATGCGGCGGGCGAGGCGCCTATCGAGGGCGTGAGCCATATCGAGCTGGTGGACCGGATCAGGGCGCGCGGGCATCGCGATGCGCGGGCGATTTCCGGGCCCGAGGAACTGGCGGGGCTGATTGCAGACCGGGCCAGTGAAGTCGATTACGTCGTGTGCCTGGGGGCGGGAAACATTACGCTCTGGGCGGCGGCGCTGCCGGGCGAGCTGGAAGCCGAACTGGCCGGGAAGACCAAGGCCAGCGCATGAGTTTTTCCGACCTTTTGCCGCAGTTTTCGGGCTGGATCGGCGATGTGCGGGGCAAGCTGATCCCCAATCATCCGTTGGCGAAGGCCGTGTGGTTCCGCGTGGGCGGACCGGCGCAGCTCTATTTCGAGCCTGCGGACGAGGCCGATCTGGCGCTGTTCCTGAGGCATTTGCCGGCCGACATCAAGGTGACGGTGATCGGGCTGGGGTCGAACCTTTTGATCCGCGATGGCGGGATCGACGGGGTGGTCGTCAAGCTGCCGGCCAAAGCGTTTGGCGGGGTCGAGGTGCTGGACGGCAACCGCGTGCGGGCCGGGGCCGGACTGCCCGACGTCAAGATCGCCACGGCGGCGGCCAAGGCGGGGATCGACGGGCTTGAGTTTTTCCGCGGCATTCCGGGCGCGGTCGGTGGGGCGCTTTACATGAATGCGGGGTGCTATGGCACCGAAGCAAAAGAGCGGGTGGTGAGCCTGCGCGGCGTGACGCGGGATGGCGAGATCATCGAACTGACCAATGCCGACATGGCTTATCAGTACCGCAAGTCGAACGGGCCTGAAGGCGTGGTTTTCACTTCGGCGGTGTTCGAGGGGCTTTCGGGCGTCAGCGAGGACATACTGGCCAAGATGCGCGAGATCACCGAGCGGCGCGAGAGTACGCAGCCGACCAATACGCGCACGGGCGGTTCGACCTTCAAGAACCCCGAGGGGCAATCGGCCTGGCAACTTGTCGATGAGGCCGGGTGCCGGGGGCTGCGGATCGGGGATGCGCAGGTTTCCGAAATGCACACCAATTTCCTCGTCAATCTCGATGCTGCGAGCGCATACGACATCGAGACGCTGGGCGAAACGGTGCGGGCGAAAGTACTTGAAAAGCACGGTATCAAGCTCGTGTGGGAAATCCGGCGGATGGGGCATTTTGCGCCCGGCCGCGAAGTCAAAGAGTTTCTCGACGGCGACTTTTTTGCCGGCGTTGCCTGAATAAGCGGAAGGGGCGAACCAATGGCCAAACATGTTGCGGTGCTCAAGGGCGGATGGTCGCATGAACGCGAGGTGTCGCTGAGTTCGGGCGGGGAATGCGCGCAGGCGCTGCGCAATGCCGGATACAAGGTGACTGAAATCGACGTTGAGCGCGACATCGCCTCGGTGCTGAACGATCTCAAGCCCGACGTTGTGTTCAATGCGCTCCATGGGCGGTTCGGGGAAGACGGGACCATTCAGGGGCTGCTGGAAATCCTGGGGATTCCCTACACACATTCGGGCGTCCTGGCCTCTTCGGTGGCGATGGACAAGCATCAGGCCAAGATCATGTTCAAATCGGCCGGGGTGCCGGTTACCGATCATGTGATCGCCACGCGCGATGCCATCGCCAAAAGCCATGTGATGGCTCCGCCCTATGTGGTCAAACCCTATAATGACGGGTCGAGCGTCAATGTGTTCATCGTCAAGGAGGGCCAGGAGCATCCGCCGCAGGAGATCCTGCGCACCGATTGGGATGGCGATGAAGACCTGATGGTCGAGCGGTTCATCCCCGGGCGCGAGCTGACCTGCGCGGTGATGGGGGACGTCGCGCTGGGGGTCATCGAGATCATGACCGACCTCGCTTTCTACAACTATGAGGCAAAATACGTGAATGGCGGGTCGCAGCACGAGTTGCCGGCGCAGGTTTCACCGAAAATTTACGAAAAAGTTCAGAAGATGTCGTTGATGGCGCATGCCGCTTTGGGCTGCCGTGGGGTGACGCGGAGCGACTTCCGCTACGACCCGCGCGGCGGCGACGATGGCGAGCTTGTATGCCTTGAAATCAATACCCAGCCGGGGATGACAAAAACCTCGCTGGTGCCCGAGTTGGCGGCCCATGCCGGCCATTCGTTCGAAGAGCTGGTGAGCTGGATGGTGGAGGACGCAAGTTGCAACAGATGAGGCGTAAGGAAGTTGTCGGGGCCGTGCCCGCTTCCAGCCCTCTCGCGCCGCCCGCGCCACGCATCGAGCGTCCTGCCCTGCGGGTGGTCCCGAGCCTTTCTCCCTTAACGCGCGACCGGTCGCCGGCCCTGATCGGCGGGCGTGGCATGCTGGTGCCGATCCGCCGCCGCGGCGGGATGCTGGTTTCGCTGGGCAATTGGTGGGTGCTGCATAAAAAGCTGGCGCTGCGGGTCGTGGCGCTGCTGATTGCGCTCTGCATTGCCGTTGGTGGCTATGTGCTGCGTGACGAGGTTTCCGAAGGTCTGGGCGTTGTCGGCAGTGTTTTGACCGGGCATATGGCCGATGCCGGGTTCGGGATCGAAAAGATCGAAATCAACGGGCTTTCGCTGACGCGGGAGGCCGATGTGGCGCATGCTCTGGGGATCGAGGGGGGCTCGACCAGCCTTGGCTTCGATATTGCCGAAGCGCGGCTGCGGGTCGAGGAAATCCCCTCGATTGCCTCGGCGACGATCCGCAAGGTCTATCCCGACAGGCTCCTGGTTTCGATTACCGAGAAAGCGCCAATGGCGCGGTGGCGGATCGACGGGGCGACGATGCTGATCGATGCCTCGGGCTCACCCATTGCGCCGGCCAGTATCGAGAATGGCGATTTGCCGCTGGTGATCGGCGAAGGGGCAGGGGACAACGCTGCGGCGATGATAAACCTCGTCAACCGCTACCCCGATCTGACCTTCGATCTGGCGGCGATCAACCGGGTGGCCGACCGGCGCTGGGATCTGATCTTTTATTCCGGCCTGCGCGTGCAATTGCCCGAAACCGGAGTTGTCGACGCGCTGGGCAGGCTCAACGATTATCAGCTCGACCATCAGGTTCTGCAGCGCGATCTCGATCTGATCGACATGCGCGTTGCGCAATATGTGGCCGTGCGGCCCACAGTTCGTGAAGAAGAAGACGACCAATGATGACCTCTGCGATGACAGCGCGTTTGAAGCCGGTTCAGCCGGGGCGGTCGTCGCTTGTGACGGTGCTCGATATCGGCTCGACCAAGATCTGCTGCGTCATCGCGCGGCTTGTGCCGCGTGAGGGCCGGGCGCTGCGCGGGCGCACGCATATGGCCGAGATTATCGGGTTCGGCTATGGACCGTCTGCCGGGGTCAAGAGCGGGGTGGTGACCGATCTGGACAAGGCCGAGCAGGCGATCCGCTCGGTAGTGGGCATGGCCGAGCGTGCCGCGGGGATTACCGTGCAGTCGGTGGTGGTGAACGTGACGGCCGGGCGGCTGGGTTCGGAAACCTTTTCGGCGAGTGTTTCGCTCGATGGGCACGAGGTCGAGCCGAGCGATATTTCGCGGGTGCTGATCGCGGTGAACGACCGCAGCGTGCGCGACGAACGCTCGATCATCCATGCGCTGCCTATCGGCTACGCGCTGGACGGGCAGAAGGGCGTGCGCGATCCGCGCGGCATGGTGGGGGAAACGCTGGGCGTCGATGTCGCCGTGATTTCGGCTGAAACGCTGGCCATGCGCAATATCGAACTGGCGCTCAACAAATGCCACCTCGAAGTCGAGGCGCTTATGGCGACGCCCTACGCTTCGGGGCTGGCGACGCTGGTTGATGACGAAGCCGATCTGGGCGTTGCCTGTATCGACATGGGCGGGGCGACGACCACGGTTTCGGTGTTCAACGAGGGCCATCTGGTTTATGCGGACGCCTTGGCGATTGGCGGGCACCACATCACGCTCGATATCGCGCGGCAGCTTTCGGTGAGCGTGGCGGACGCGGAGCGTTTGAAGACGCTCTATGGGTCATGTCTGCAGGGGCAGACCGATGAGAGCGACGTCATCACGGTGATGCCGATTGGGGCCAATTCCCATGAGTCGCCCAATTCGATCTCGCGCGAGATGCTGACGCGGGTGATCCGGCCACGGGTCGAGGAAATTCTCGAAGCCATCAGGGACCGGATGCAGGCAACGGGCATGATGGATGTTTCCGGGAGACGGTTCGTCCTGACCGGCGGTGCATCGGATTTGACCGGGCTGCCCGAACTTGCGCGGCGGATGCTGGCGCGCAATGTCCGCAATGGGCGTCCGCTCGGTGTTTCGGGGCTGCCCGACCGCGCCAAGGGCGCGGCGTTTGCCACAGTGGCCGGAATGCTCGTTTATCCGCAGGTGTGCGGGGCCGAATATGTCCAGCCGCGCCCGACCCGGAAACTGATCGGCTCAGACGGGTATTTTGCCAAGGTCGGAAGTTGGTTGAAGTCAGGCTTTATGTAAGCCAGACGAGCCCGCCCGGATTGCTCCGGGCGGACATCCGTTTCTATTCAGCAACACCGTAGATTTCGGCGATATCGTCGAGTAGCAGGTTTGCGGCGAGGATGCCGCCGGCCGTGTTCCAGATGGCGTCGGACACCTTGTGCGCGTTGCCGGCCTTGACGACTTCCAGGTTCTGCCAGAGCGGATCGTTGGTCCAATCCTCGGCCTGGGCATCGCCCTCGCCATTGCCGGTCTCATAGACGAAATAGAACAACCGGTCGCCTTCGGCTTCGGGAATCCGCTCTTTGGTGATCTGTTCGGCGAACTCTTCGCGGTCCTGTGCCGCGGGGCGCGGGAAGCCGAGCTGACGGAGGGTCAGGCCCGAGAAGCTGTCGTGGAAGTAGATCCGCGACATGCCCGAACCGAAGCGAACGACCGAGATTTCCTCATCGAGACTGTCACCGAGCTTTGCGGACAGGTCGGCAATGCGGGCATCATAGGCGGCGAGCAGGTCGGCGGCCTTGTCCTCAAGCCCCAGGGCTTCGGCATAGAGGTTGTAGTTGATGCGCCAATCGCCGCGCAGGCGTTCGGACATCACAGTGGGGGCGATGGCGGAAAGCTGCTCATAAACGCCTTCCTGACGGGTCATGTTGCCCAGGATCAGATCGGGTTCGAGGGCGGCGATCAATTCGAGATTGACTGCGGATTCCTCGCCGACGACCTCGACGCCTTCCATCCGGGCGGCGATGTGGTCGTACCACGGGTCACCGAGCCAGGAGCGAACAGCGCCGACCGGAGTGACGCCGAGGGCCAGCAGCGCTTCGGTGCCTTCATTGGTGAGGATGATGACCCGCTGGGGGGCATCGGGAACATCGGTGGTTCCCATGGCGTGAGTGACCTCACGAGCCTGGGCCGCTCCCGAGAGTGCGACTGTGGCGGCCAGGGCCAGCCCGGCCAGCAATTTGTGCAGCGGCAACATGAATACCTCCTTGGTAACTTGACAAGTGTTCTCATAAAATGATTTTGGGCAAATGGTCAGAAATTAAATTGACTGTCAATATCAACTTATGAGGTGCCGCCGGTGCACACCATTGCGGCCTCAACCGGGGCCATGACAACCCGATCGCCGCGCGATGCCATGCTCTATGGCGGTCTTGCGGCGGCGCTGGCTGTTGCAATGGCCTGCAGCATGATGCTGGGTCTCAAGATCTATTCACCGGCCGAAGTCTGGCGAGCGTTTACGGCGTTCGATGGCAGCGAAACGTCGGTGGTGATTGTCAATCTGCGCCTGCCGCGGGCGATCATCGCGCCGATGACCGGTGCGGGGCTCGGAGTATCGGGTGTTATCATCCAGACGCTGGCGCGCAATCGTATCGCTTCGCCCGATACGTTGGGGCTCAATGCAGGGGCATCGCTGGCCGTGGTGGTGGCGAGCTTCTGGCTCGGGGTGTCTTCGCTGGCCGGGTTGTCGCTGGCGGCGGCCGTAGGGGCATTGCTGACCAGCCTGCTGGTGTTCGGTATCGCTGCGGGAGCAGGGGGGCTTTCGCCGCTGAGAATCGTGCTGGTGGGCGTGACCATGGCAGGACTGGGTCATGCGCTCGTCGAGATCATCCTGACATCGAACGAAGCGGCGCTCGAGCAATTGCTGTTCTGGCTTTCGGGGGCGATTGTCGACCGGCCGGCTTCGCTGGCGGCAAATGGGGGCGTCATGCTGGTGGCCGGTGCAATGCTCGCCTGGGTGCTCGCGCCGTCGCTCGATGCGCTGCAGGCCGACGATGCGACGGCAAGTGGCCTGGGCGTACCGTTGGGGCTGGTGCGTGGCGTCAGCTTTGTTGCCATCGCGCTGTTGACCGGGAGTGCCATTACCATGGCGGGGCCGGTCGGGTTCGTGGGGCTGGTCATTCCGCATGCGGCACGCGCGCTGGCCGGACTGCGCCACCGGCATCAGATTGCCGCTGCGGCCCTGCTGGGGGCGATCTATGTGACAGTGGCCGATATTGCGGTGCGCTACGTCATCTATCCCGCAGAGGCGCCAGTGGGCGCGGTAACGGCGGCTGTGGGTGGCGTCGTGCTGCTCGGACTGCTTAAGCGGAGGGCGGCATGAGCGCTATTGCTGCATCGCATAAATCTGCGCGCACCGGGGTAGTGCTTGGGCTGCTCGCCACGGGTTTTGCCGTCGTGGTCATTTTGGCCGTCGCGCTGGGTTCGACCTGGATGCCGATTGCCGATGTCGCCCGGACGCTTGCCGGGCTGGGCGAGCGCACACAGACCATCATCGTCTTCAATCTGCGCATGCCGCGCGTGGCGCTGGCCATTCTGGCCGGGGGCTCCATTGCGGTGGCGGGGTTTTTGCTGCAGCGGGTGACGCGCAACGAGCTCGCTTCGCCGAGCGTGCTCGGGGTGATCGATGGCGCGGCGCTCGGCGTCGTTGTGTTCCTGATGCTGTTTTCCAACGAGAGCAACGTCCTTGTCGTACCCATTGCCTATCAGCCGGCGGCGTCGGCCATCGGGGCGGTGCTGGCCATTGCCACAGTGTTCATCCTGGCCGGGCGGCAGGCGGTGTCGGCGATCCGATTGCTGCTGTTCGGCATCGCGGTTGCTGCGGTGGCCAAGGCGATCACCACCATCATGATGATCGTTGGGCCCATCTACCGCACATCTCAGGCGACGCGCTGGATGGCCGGGGCGGTCAATGAAGCAAGCTGGGGGGAAATCCAGATCACCGGGCTGGCGCTCATCCCGTTGCTGGTCTTGACCCTTATCGCCCTGCGTCATCTGCCGCCCGCCGATCTCGACGAAACCTCGTCGCGGAGCGTGGGGCTGAACACGCCGGTGTTCCGGGTCGTCATCTTCGGGCTCGCGGCGCTGATTACGGCGGCGGCGGTTGCCTTTGTGGGGGGCGTGGGGTTCGTGGGACTGATGGCGCCGCATCTCGCGCGCCTGCTTCTGGGTCGCAACGTCTATATCGTCATGGCTGGGAGCTTCCTTCTGGGCGCCATGATGCTGGTGAGCGCGGACATCATCGTGCGTGTGCTCTTTGCACCGCTGGAGGTTCCGGCCGGGACCGTGACCGCGGTTATCGGTACGCCCTATTTCCTGTTCCTGCTCATGCGGAGACGATCGAGCGATGGATGAAACAGTAAAGGCCCGGATCACAATCGAGGGCGTGACGCTGGGCTATGGGCAGGCGGTGGTTCTCGACGCGCTGAGCCTGCCCGTCGCGCCGGGACAGGTGACCGTTTTGGCCGGACCCAACGGGTGCGGAAAATCGACGCTTCTGCGCGCTATAAGACGACTGCACCGGCCGAGCACGGGGCGGATACTGGTCGAAGACATCGACGTCGCCAAAATCGGCCACAAGGCGCTGGCGCGCCAGATCGGTCTTCTGGCCCAGAGCCCGTCGGCACCCGAGGAGATGACCGTCGAGGATCTGGTGCGGCTGGGCCGCTATCCGCATCAAACAATGTTCCAGCCCTGGAACCCCCACGATACGGCGGCCATGGACAAGGCCATGGAGGGCACCGGCGTGCTGCATCTGCGCGATCGGCGTATCGGCTCGCTGTCGGGCGGGCAGTTGCAGCGGGTGTGGATCGCCATGGTGCTGGCGCAGGAGACCGATATTATCTGCCTCGACGAGCCGGTCAATCACCTCGACATGGCGCATCAGATCGAGTGCCTGAACCTAGTTGGCGCGCTCAAGAACGATCATGGGCGTACAGTGGTTCTCGTGCTGCACGATCTTAACCTCGCGGCCCGGCATGCGGACGTGCTGGTGTTTCTCAAGGATGGGAAGGTGGTGGCGCGCGGGGCACCGGAAGATCTGATGACCCCCGACACCATCGAGGAGGTGTTCGGGGGCAAGACCGCAATCATTACCGATCCGTTGCATGGACGGCCGCTGTGTATCCCCCGGTAGAAATCTAGCGGCCATCGTAGGCCGCCTCCAAATCCGCGACGATCAGTTTTTTCATCTTGAGCATGGCCTGGGTGGCGCGTTGGGCGCCGGCGGGGTCTTTGCCGGTCACGGTTTCATAGAGCGCTCTTGGAACTACCTGCCAGGAGACGCCGAACTTGTCCTTGACCCAGCCGCACTGACTTTCAGCGCCCTCCTCCTGGGTGAGCTTGTCCCAGTAATAGTCGACCTCGGCCTGATCGGCGCAGTCGATGATAAAGGACGTCGCTTCGGAGAATTGGAAGTGCGGGCCGCCGTTGATCGCGTTGAAGCGCTGGCCGAGAATTTCGAAATCGCCGGTCATGACCTTGCCGGGTTCGCCCATGCCGCCCTCGGGATAGCGGGTGGTGCCGTGGATTTTGGTGTCGGGGAAGACAGAGGCGTAATATTCCATTGCCTGTTCGAGATTGTCATCGAACCAGAGGCTGGGGGTTATCCGGGACATTTGCCGTTCCTTTCAAGAACCAATATGTTATATTCTGATATGGTTATATACTGGTGCGGGCGAATGTCAAGCCGGTGCCGGTCCTGAGAGGCGGGCAAATCATGCTTAACATGCGGTGACTTTGTGGTTGTCAAGTCTCGCATTCTGCAGACTGGTTAACGAAATCGGTAGCTTTGTTAGGGTCCGGTTAACGAATTGAGCGCTACATCTTTGCCATACAGCCACTAAGAGGCCAGAGATGACAATCAACCTACAGATTCCGGGAATCCAAGAACTTAAGCCGCGAATCACCGTCTTTGGCGTCGGTGGTGCGGGCGGAAACGCGGTCAACAACATGATTAACTCGGGCCTCGAGGGCGTCGAGTTCGTCGTGGCCAATACCGATGCGCAAGCGCTCGCTTTGTCCCGTGCGCAGCGTGTCATTCAGCTGGGCGTAGGCGTGACCGAGGGCCTCGGCGCCGGTTCGCACCCCGAAGTGGGGCGCGCAGCGGCCGAAGAAAGCTTTGACGAGCTCAACGATCACCTCTCTGGCTCGCACATGGTGTTCATCACCGCCGGTATGGGCGGTGGCACGGGGACTGGCGCAGCGCCGGTCGTGGCGCGCGCGGCGCGCGAGCAGGGCATCCTGACTGTCGGAGTGGTGACCAAGCCGTTCCAGTTCGAAGGCAATCGCCGTATGAAGCTGGCCGACGAGGGCATCGACGAGCTGCATCGCCATGTCGATACGCTGATCGTGATCCCGAACCAGAATTTGTTCCGGGTGGCCAACGAGAAGACCACGTTCGCCGACGCTTTTGCGATGGCCGACGAGGTTCTGTTCTCGGGCGTTGCCTGCATCACCGACCTGATGGTCAAGGAAGGCCTCATCAACCTCGACTTTGCCGACGTGCGCGCCGTGATGCGCGGCATGGGCAAGGCGATGATGGGGACGGGCGAAGCCGAGGGCGAGGATCGTGCACGTCACGCCGCCGAGGCCGCCATCGCCAATCCGCTGCTCGACGATGTTTCGATGCAGGGTGCCCGCGGGCTCCTGATCTCGATCACCGGCGGCAAGGACATGACGCTGTACGAAGTCGACGAAGCTGCTTCGCGCATTCGCGAAGAAGTGGATTCGGACGCCAACATCATTCTTGGCGCGACGTTCGATGATTCGCTGCAGGGCAAGGTTCGTGTTTCGGTCGTTGCCACGGGCACCGACGCGCTGATGGTTCAGGCGCTCGATCCCGTCAAGCCCAATGCCAACCGGCAGCCGTTGCAGGCCAAGCGCTTGCCCGAGGCCGTTGCCGCTCCGGCCACTGCACAGGCGCCGCGCGCCGAACAGCCCGCCCCGCAGCAAGCCGCTCCGGCCCAGGCAAGCGCTCAGATGAGCGACGATCAGTTCGAAGCCGCGGTTGCCCAAGCGATCAAGGACGGAAATTCCGCGGCTGCCGCGGCGGCGACAGCTGCACGGCAGGGCGAGGACAGCGGTGTTACCATCGAGCCCTACACGCCCACAGCCGCGGTGCGTCAGCCGGTCGAGGAAGCACAGCGTGCGCCCGATGCAGCGATGCCCAAGCCCTATGTGCCCTCGGGTGCCGAGCGTCCGCAGCTCCAGCGCCGCATCCCGCGCGCCGAAGATATGCCGGCGGTTGCCCGTCAGCAGATGGACCAGCCCAAGGGCGAAGAGCCGCGCAACGCGCGCGCCTTGTTCCGCCGCTTGGCCTCCAATGTCGGGCTAAGCCTTGGTGGTGAAGCCGAGCCGCAGGCCCAGGGCGAACGTGTGCAACCTCAATTCGACGATGCCGCTGCCCGCAGCGCTATCGAAGCTGCTCCTCCCCGTCCGGCGGCACCGCGTCCGCAGGCTGAAGGCGCGGCGGGACAACTCGACGCACATGGCCGTGCCCCGGCCCGTGCGCCCCAAAAGGAACAGCTGGAAATCCCGGCGTTTCTCAAACGCCACGGTTAATTCAGAATTGCCATTTAGGCGCTAAATCGGCCTGACACGGGTTTCGTGTCAGGCCGTTCTTCGTTATTAGGGCGATTGGGCCACTCGTCAACAAAAGGGCCCGGAGTACCAATGAAAAACAATACCGTGCGCCAATGCACGCTTACGCGTCCTGCAGAGTTCGCTGGAATCGGTGTGCACAATGGCAAGCCTTCGCGCCTTGTCATCAACCCGGCGCCAGCTGATTCCGGCTATACGTTGACCCGTATGCTGGACGATGGCAGCAAGTCGGCGAGCGTTAAGATCGATCATTCGCGCGTCAGCCGGACCTCGCTGTGCACGGTAATCGATCTGGGCAATTCGATCAGCATCGCGACTGTCGAGCATGTGCTGGCGGCGCTGAACGGGCTGGGTATCGACAACGCGGAAGTCGTGGTCTGGGGCGAAGAATGCCCGATCATCGATGGCAGTGCCGAGCCGTTCGTGGATGCGGTGCTCGATGCGGGTATTTCGATTCAGCCGCAACGCAAGAAATTCATTCGCATCCTGCGGTCGGTGACGGTCCGCGACAATGACGCGTTCGCCATGCTCGAGGCCTATAACGGGCGGGCCTTCGACGTGGAGATCGACTTCAACAGCAAGGTGATCGGGCGCGAGCGCATGATCTTTGACTGGTCGCCGCGCAAGTTTGCCCTCGAAGTTGCGCCGGCGCGCACATTCGGGTTCGTGGCGCAGGCCAAGGTATTGCGGCAGGCGGGCTATGCGCTGGGATCGAGCCTTGAAAATTCAATCGCCATCGAGGAAGAAAAAATCGTCAATCCCGACGGGTTGCGGTTCGACGACGAATTCGTGCGTCACAAGTTGCTCGACGCTGTGGGCGATCTGGCCCTGGCCGGGCTGCCGATCTACGGGCGGTTCAAGTCCTACAAGGGCGGGCACGGGCTTAACGCGCTGGTGCTCAAGTCGCTTTTTGCCAGCGAAGCCAACTACGAAATTCTCGAGGCTGATGCGTTGCCGCTCGAAATGGAAGCGCTCGGCGATCTGCCCGAGAGGTTGTCTGTCGAGCCCTACTTGCGCTCCATTGGTTGAATGGGCGATAACCCCCGTCACAGTTTTGAACAGATTGCCCGCTAGCGGATTGTGGGCACGCGCGGGTCACGGTTAATGCCCCGGGCCATGAGGACGGAGTTTTTCGTGAATATCATAGCCAGACCAAGCAAAGCGCCAAAGATTTGGAAGATGGCCGCGGCCATGGCCCTCGTCGGGGTACTTGCCGCCTGTTCGCCCATGTCGATCTTTTCGCGCACGGGGGACGAAGAGCCGTTGGTTCCGGCCGAGCAGCTTTATGCAAGCGCCGTCGCGAACATGGAAAACAACCGCTACATCGCCGCCATCGAAAATCTTGAAACGCTCGAGCGGCAGAATCCCTTCTCGGACGTCAACGAACGCGCCAAGGTGATGCAGGTCTTCGCCAATTTCCGCCTGGCTCGTTTCTCCGAAGCTGCACGGCAGGCCGACCAGTTCCTGGCGCTCTATCCCCGCTCTTCGGAAGTGCCCTATATCCTGTTCCTCAAGGGCAGCTCGTACTTCGAGCAGATCACCGATATCACACGCGATCAGGAATTGGCGCAGGACGCCATCGAGACCTTTACCCAGCTGCAGGCCAGCTATCCCGATTCCCGCTATGCCCGGGAATCGCGCCAGATGCTGCTGATCGCCCGCGATCAGATCGCCGGCAAGGAAATGAGCGTGGGCCGCTATTATCTGGGTAATGGCCAGTACACGGCGGCGATCAACCGCTTCCGCGTGGTGGTCGAGGACCACCAGACGTCCACTCATGTCGAAGAAGCGCTGTTCCGGCTGACCGAAGCCTATCTGACGCTTGGTCTTGTGGGCGAAGCGCAAACGGCGACGGCGGTGCTGGGCACCAACTATCCGAACTCGGAATGGTATCAGCGGGGCTTTACGCTGCTGCAGAATCAGGGCCTCCAGCCCCAGATGATGACCGGCAACTGGATGGCGGACCGCTAGAGGCGATCCAGGCAGCAATTTGATGGTGCCCCGGCCATTGGCCGGGGCATTTTTGTACCTGCTTGTCGCTCGACGTTTGTTCCTGTAATGTTCGCATCGTCAATGGTGCGAAACTCGTGTTCGAGGTTTGCAGCGGGGGTGCCTTGCGGGGTACACAGTCAGGACCACCAAACGGAGAGGCGGGGGCGATGCTGAACACGCTTTCGGTCCGCAACATCGTTCTGATCGACCAACTCGACCTGGCGTTCGAGACGGGGATGACCGTTCTGACGGGCGAGACGGGTGCGGGCAAGTCGATCCTGCTCGACGCGCTGACGCTGGCGCTGGGCGGCCGGGGAGATGCCGCGCTGGTGCGCAAGGGCGCCGACAGCGGGCAGGTGGTGGCGGTTCTCGCTCTGCCCGAGGACCATCCGGCCCGGGTTTTGCTGCGTGAGAACGAGATCGAGGACGATGCCGAGATCATCCTGCGGCGCGTGCAGCACGCCGATGGCCGCACGCGGGCGTTTATCAACGATCAGCCGGTTTCAGCCGGGCTTTTGAAGTCGATCGGCGCGCTGCTCGTGGAAATTCACGGCCAGCATGACGATCGCGCGCTGGTCGATGCGGCAACCCATCGCGTGTTGCTGGACAGCTTTGGCGGCTATGAGGCCGATCTGGCGGCTGTCGCTAAGGCGCATGGGCGGCTGGTGGCGGCGCAGAAGGCGGTTGACGTGCAGCGGGCGCGGGTGGAGCAGGCGGCGCGTGAGGAGGATTATGCGCGCCATGTGGTCGAGGAATTGTCGGCCCTCAAACCGGAGGTCGGTGAGGAAATAACGCTTTCGGAGCGCCGGCAGTGGCTGATGGGGCTTGAGAAGGCGGCGGGGGAAGTCAATGACGCCGATGAAATCCTCAATGGCACCAATGCGCCGGGGCCGACGCTCGCCATGCTGTTGCGGCGGCTGACGCGGAAATCGGAGGCCGAGGCAGCGCTGTTTGCGCCCATGGCCGATGCTGTCGATCAGGCGCTGGTGGCGCTCGATATGGCCAGCGAGGCGCTGGAAGCGATCCGGCGGGAGATGGCTTTCGACCCGCGCGAGCTTGAACAGGTCGAAGAAAGGCTGTTTGCCCTGCGGGCCGCGGCGCGCAAGCATCAGGTGGAGGCCGACGCCCTGGCCGATGTGCTGGCGAAATATGAGGGCGATATCGAAGCGCTCGAATCGGGCGCAGAGACGCTGGTGGCCCTGGAGGCCGAGCTTAAGGAAGCTGGCGCCGTCTATCGGGCAGTGGCGGAAAAGCTCTCCAAGGCACGCGAGAAAGCGGCCAAGGCGCTGAGCAAGGCGGTCGAGACCGAACTGCCCGATCTCAAGCTGGGCGCAGCGAAGTTCATTGTCGACCGGCAGGTGGATGGCGAGCGCGTTTCTCCGCACGGGATCGATCAGATCGCCTTTCACGTGCAGACCAATCCGGGCACGACGCCGGGGCCGATGATGAAGGTGGCTTCGGGGGGTGAGCTGTCGCGATTCCTGCTGGCGCTCAAGGTGGTGCTGGCCGACAAGGGCTCGGTGCCGGTGCTGATTTTCGACGAAATCGATACAGGGGTCGGGGGGGCTGTGGCCGATGCCATCGGCAAGCGGCTGGCGCGGCTGGCGCAGTCGGTGCAGGTGCTTACCGTTACCCACGCGCCGCAGGTGGCGGCGCGCGCCCTGACGCATCTGCTGATCGAAAAGCAGGCAATCGAGGAAGGCGCGTTCATGCGCACCCATGTCCGGCCGCTCGACATCGAGACGCGCGGCGAGGAGGTGGCGCGGATGCTGGCCGGGGCGACGATTACCGAAGAAGCGCGGGCGGCGGCGCAGCGGCTGATGCGCGAAGTGGGCGTTTAGGAGAGTAGTCGTGAGTATAGATCTGCCGGTTGCCGAGCTGTCGCTGGACGACGCCAAGAGCGAACTCGACCGGTTGCATGGCGTGATCGAGAGGGCCGACAGAGCCTATTATCAACACGACAAGCCCGAAATATCGGACGCCGAATACGACGCCGCGCGGCGTCGCTACATGGATATCGAGACGCGGTTTCCCGAATTGCGGCGCGCCGATTCGCTTTCTGAGCGGGTGGGCGCTGCGCCGGTTGATGGGTTCGCCAAGGTGCGGCACGCGGTGCCGATGCTCTCGCTGGGCAATGCGTTCGATGATTCCGATGTTGCCGATTTCGTTCAGCGGGGGCGAAAATTCTTCGAGCGCGACAAGGATCTGGAGCTGGCCTTTACCGCGGAGCCCAAGATCGATGGGTTATCGGCCTCGCTGCGCTATGAGAATGGTGTTTTCGTGCGCGGTGCCACGCGAGGCGACGGCACCGAGGGCGAGGACATTACCGAAAACCTCAAGACCATTGCCGATATTCCCAAAAGGCTTTCAGGGTCGGGGTGGCCCGATGTGCTAGAGGTGCGTGGTGAAGTTTACATGACCCATGCCGATTTCGCGGCGCTCAAGAAGCGTTCGGCGGAAGAGGGCGGGCAGGATTATGTAAATCCGCGCAATACGGCAGCCGGGTCGCTACGCCAGAAGGACCCTTCGGTTACCGCCAAGCGGAATTTGAAATTTTTCGCTTATGCCTGGGGGCAGGTGAGCGCGCCGATCGCCGATACGCAGTATGAGGCGGTGCAACGGCTCGGCGCGTGGGGTTTTGTGGTCAATCCACTGATGATCCGTACGACGAGCGTTGAGGAACTGCTCAGCCATTATCGATCCATCGAGGAAGAACGGGCAACGCTGGGTTATGACATCGACGGGGTTGTGTACAAGCTCGACAGGCTCGACCTGCAGCAGCGCTGGGGGTTCGTGGCACGGGCGCCGCGCTGGGCGATCGCGCACAAATTTCCCGCCGAGCGGGCGACGACCATTCTGCACAAGATCGACATCCAGGTGGGGCGCACGGGCACGCTGACGCCGGTGGCGCGGCTGCAGCCGGTGACTGTGGGCGGCGTGGTTGTGGAAAACGCAACGCTGCACAATGAGGACTATATCGCGGGGCGCGACAGCTTTGGGGCGACCATTCGCGACGGCTACGACATTCGCGAGGGCGATACGGTGATCGTGCAGCGGGCGGGGGACGTGATCCCGCAGATCGTGGCCGTTGTGCCCGAGAAGCGTCCGGCGGAGTCCAAGCCGTTTGAGTTCCCCCATATCTGCCCCGAGTGCCAATCCGAAGCGGTGCGTGAGGTCAATCCGAAAACCGGGAAGCTGGACGCCCGGCGACGGTGTACGGGAGAGCTCATCTGTCCGGCGCAGGCGGTGGAAAATCTCAAGCATTTCGTTTCCCGCAATGCGCTCGATATCGACGGGCTGGGGGACAAGCAGATTGCCGCTTTTCACGCCGAGGGGCTTATAAAAGAGCCCGCCGATATTTTCACGCTGGCCGAGCAGGACGCCAGGAGCCTGAAAAAGCTCAAGGACCAGGAAGGGTGGGGCGAGACCTCGGTCAAAAAACTCTTTGCGGCCATCGACGCGCGGCGCGAGCCCGATCTGGACCGGTTCATTTTCGCGCTCGGCATCCGCCATGTGGGCGAGTCGACGGCGGCGCTGTTTGCCAAGACGTTCTCGACCTTCGAAGCGTTTCGCGAGATCGCCTTTCGGGCAGGCAAGGGCGATGAGGAAGCCTATGACACGTTGTTGGGGATCGATGGCGTCGGTGACACCGTGGTGCAGTCTGTGACGGGCTTTTTCGCCAATGAGCGCAACGAGAAGGCCATCGACGCGCTACTCGAGGAGGTGAAGCCCAAAGACTATTTCGTCAACATTTCCGCCGACAGCGTGGTGGCGGGCAAGACCGTCGTGTTTACAGGCAGCCTCGAGCGCATGTCGCGCACCGAGGCCAAGGCGATGGCCGAGCGGCTGGGCGCCAAGGTGTCGGGTTCAGTGTCTGCCAAGACCGACCTTGTGGTGGCCGGGCCCGGAGCGGGCAGCAAGCTCAAGCAGGCCGAAGGGCTCGGGGTGGAAGTGATTTCGGAAGACGAATGGTTTGAGAGGACGGGCCAATGATGGGCAGAATCTGGATGGCTGGCTTGCTGTTTTGCGGCGCGGTCACCGGCGGCGCTGCGCAAGAGAGCACTGCCGATATCTTGCGCGGCCATCTCTATGGCGGCCAGCTTGCCGAAGGGCTCGCGGCGATGGAGGCGCTGCCGGACGATGATCCCGAAGCAGCGTTTGGTGTCGGCGTCCTGACGCTGTTCTCGGGCATCGAAAATCTTGCACAGCCGCTATATGCGCACGGGTTCGATCCGGAGCGGGGAATCGCGGTCAGCCCGTTTTTCGGGATGGCCCGGGCGGAAGAAGGCGAGGAACGCGCTCCCGAGCCTCTGACCTATGAACAGCTGCGCGGCTATCTGGAGGCGTTCTCCGACGACATGGACGCGGCCATTCCCGCGCTGCTTGCATCGGCGGAAGGGGATTTTGCTGTCGAGATCGACGTGACGCAAATCCGCGTTGATATCGATGGAGATGGGCTGGCGAGCGAAGCGGAATCTGTTGGTGCGTTCCTGGCCACTGCGGCGGGCGCCGGGCAGCGGCTCGACATGGGATCAGGCATGGCGCCCGAGCTGGGCCTGCCTGCCACGGCATTCGCCTTCGATGGATCGGACGCGATCTGGCTGGCGGGGTACTCGCAGGTGCTGGCGACGCAGTCGGACTTGCTTCTAGCCCATGATTTCGAGGATTTCTTCAATGCGGCGCTGCACAGGTTGTTTCCGGGCGCCGGGCTGCCGATGGAGACCCATCCCAATGGCGGGCAATTGTTCATGGATCGCGACAGCGACGCGTTGCTGGCCGATGCGATTGCCATGATCCATACGATCAACTGGCCGATTATCGATCGCGACCGGCTGATCGGCGCCAGGGACCGAGCGCTCCGCGTGCTTGATCTGTCGCGCCAGAACTGGAATGCCATCCTGGCGGAAACCGACGATCATCTCGAGTTCATTCCCTCTCCCTATCAAACGCCGTTGGCCGACCAGATGACGGTGACCAAGGAGATGGTTGGGGCATGGCGCGAGACGCTGGACGTTTCGGAAGCCATTTTGCGCGGCGAACTGCTGCTGCCCCATTGGCGATATGCCGATCTCGGATTCGATCTTGCTGCGTGGTTCGCGGCGGCAGAGCGGACTGATTTTGTGTTACTGTTTACGGGGCTCGATGCCTTGCCCTTTCTCAAGGAGGGCGAGATTGCCGATGCGCGATCCTTTGCGGCGGCCAATACGGTGTTCGGCGGCTCGATCTGGAATTACGCCGCCTGGTTCAATTAGGACGATACACGGAGCGCGGACATGCCGGAGGTCCAAAAGATTTCCTGCCACTGCGGCGAAATCGAACTTGAAGTGTCCCATGAGCTCGGGCGGCTCGAGGAATGCAATTGTTCGACCTGCGCGCGGTCGGGCTTTATTCACTGGAAGGTGCCAGTGGAGGCCGTGCGGCTCGTGACGCAGAAGCGCAGGCTTTCGGTCTATCTGTGGCGCGACGTGGATGGCGGGCACCATTTTTGTCCCACCTGCGGCTCTGCGCTGTTGCGGACCGGCTATCGGGACAGGATATCGGTGAACGCGCGCTGCCTTAAGGGTGTCGACGTCTTTACGCTGGATATCGCGCGCCTCGATGGCCGCAACGAAATGCCGCCGGGGCCGGAAGTCTGAAGCGTGAGGTTGCTTGCCTTGCCTTGTTCTGAGGAGGCGGGCTCAGGGGCGCTCCAGCGGCAGAAAAACTTTCCGCAAGCGCTCCGGTCGACCTGCGCGCAAGGCAGTGCGGCGCGAGGCGGTGTTGAGCCTGTCGATCGTGCCGATCAGCACGGTTGCTCGCCTTTGCCGCCTGCGGCCCAGCGTCTGCTGAGCGGAGGCGGCCAGACCCTTGCCGCGCCACTCGGGGAGGATGAGTTCCTCAACGACCTCGTCGCCCTCTATCCAATCGATGGTAGCGGGCCGTACTGCCAAAAGGCCCGCCAAGGGGTCGGCAGGTGTGGCGCGAACGGCAAACAGGCCCTCACTTTCGTGGCAGGCTTCAAGGTCGGAGGCATCGGCCGGCCTTATCGCTTCTGCGAGTTCGGGGTTTTCGAGCGCCAGTTGGTCATAGACGCCAGTCGCGACGGCAGCGGCGGCATTGATGTCGGACATCGGGGTGAGGCTTATCGGTGGAAGACCCGCCTTGGACAGCTCGCGGTAGCTGGCGAAATGGATCGATATGTCCAATTGGGCGTCGGCGGCCGGAAAGCGATGCGCGTGAGCATTCAGGCGCAAATGGGTTGGGCTGAAACTGCGCCACTCGGAGGCAACCGCGGCCCTTAGGGAGGCAAGATTGGCAAAGCTGTGGGCGATAATTTCGACAAAAGGGCGGGCGATGTTGCGCCGGTAGAAGCGTATGCCACCGAGCAGCGTGCCATCCCGTGACCTCATCAGACGATGATTGTAATCTGCCTGGGCGATGCCCTCCAATGCTATATGATCGAAAAAGAGACGGCTGAAGTCAGGATCGCTGCAGCGCCTGACTTCCTCTTGCAGCCAGCATGCGATCATGGCCTCGCCGGACGGTCCAAAATGGTGTTCGGCGAGTGCCATTTGATGGGCGAGCGATGGCCAGTTCCGGGCTTGCGTCGGATCCTTGTCCATGCCGGCTGGCCTACGGCCCTTTCCGATTCAAAGCGGTGCTGTGGCCTGGTCCAGCCAGCGCCGGGCGTTGTCGTCGAGGTGTGGGCCAATCTCCCGGGCGATGCGGGCGTGGTAGGCGTTGAGCCAGTCGCGTTCGGCCGGTTCGAGCATTTCGACGGCGACGAGACGGCGGTCGATGGGCGCGAGCGTCAGGGTCTCGAAGTCCAGATAGCCCGGCGCGGCTTCGCTTTCCTGCACGATGATGAGGTTTTCGATGCGGATGCCGTACTGGCCCTCAAGGTAGTACCCCGGTTCATTGGACAGCACCATGCCCGGTTCGAACGGCACTGTGTAGCGTGGCGAAATCCCCGCTGGGCCTTCGTGGACCGAAAGGAACGCGCCGACGCCGTGGCCGGTGCCGTGGTTGAAGGTGAGGCCGACCTGCCAGAGGAACTGGCGGGCCAGAATGTCGATCTGCGCGCCGTTGGTGCCTTTGGGAAACCGGGCGCGGGATATGGCGATCATGCCCTTGAGGACGCGCGTGAAATGGTCCTTTTGCTGCGCGCTGACCGGGCCGGTGGCCATGGTGCGGGTGATGTCGGTGGTGCCCGATAGATATTGGGCGCCGGAATCGACGAGCATCAATTCGCCTGGATCGAGGGTGCGGTTGGTCTTTTCCGAAACGCGGTAATGGACGATGGCCCCATTGGGGCCCGAGCCTGAGATGGTCTCGAAGCTCACGTCTACAGCCGTCTGTTCGTCGCGCCGGTAGGCTTCGAGCATTTTTACGATGTCGATCTCGGTCAGGCCGCCGCGCGGTGCTGCCTCATCGAACCAGGCGAGGAACTTGGCAACGGCGATGCCGTCGAGCTTGTGGGCTTCGCGCATGCCGGCCAGTTCGACATCGTTCTTTTTGGCCTTGGGCAGCAGGACCGGATCGCGCTTTTCGATCAGCCTTGCGCCATTCGAGAGCACGGATTTGACCTGAACGGGCGCGGTTTCCGGGTCAAACCAGACGGCGCTGCCCTGTTTGTCCAGATCCGCGAGTGCCGCTTCAAATCCGTCCTTGCCCGCGAGTTCGACGGTGCCGGCCAGGGCCGAGCGGTTTTCGTCGGTGAGCTTGTTGTCGGCCACAAACAGAGTGGGGGTTCCGTCGGCCGGGACGATAGCGAAACCGAGAACGAACGGGTTGTGGGGGACGTCGCGGCCGCGGATGTTGAACAGCCAGCAAATCGATTCGGGCAGGGTCAGGACGACGGCACCGGCCTCTTCCTTTGCCATCGCGGCGCGCAGATCTTCCAGCTTTTCGGTGGTTGGTTTGCCGGTACGGTTGTTGCCGAGCACTTCGAGCGGGCCTTGCGGGGGCATGGGCCGGTCGGTCCAGATCGTATCGATGGGGTTGGCGACCGGGATGAGTTCGATGCCTGCCTTTTCCAGCGGCTCGCGGATCGAGGCCAGGCGGCCCGGCGTGTGCAACCAGGGATCGAACCCGATGGATGAGCCGGAGGGCAGGTTTTCGGCTATCCACTGGCCGGGATTGACCGATGTGGTGTCGTGGATGGAAACCACGGCCGTATCGGTCTGGGCGGGCGCCTGGAGCGTATAGCGGCTATCCACGAACAGGGCGGCGAGATCGGTCGTTACCACGGCCATGCCCGCCGAGCCGGTAAAGCCGGTCATATAGGCGAGGCGCGCATCGCAATCGGGCACATATTCGCCCTGATGCACGTCGGTGCGCGGGATCAGAAATCCGTCGATCTTCTGGCCCGCGAAGGTGGACCGGAGGGCGGCAAGGCGCGGGGCGACCTGGGCGGGATCCGACTTTTCATCGAAGGTCTGGAATTTGGCGTCTGGGATGGCGGCGTATTCGGGCATGATGGGCTTTCTCGTTAACCGTCCATGCGCTTCCGGCATGGCTGGGTTTCGCTTTGAGGCCTAACTAACAGAAGCGAATGGCTCTATCTATTGTCTCGAAGGCAAAGGTTACCCGAATTTGCCAACCAAGGAGAGATGATATGGTTGAAGACAAGAGCTTCTTCCGCAAGGCACTCGATGCCATGATCGAAGCCCGCAGCCGTGAAGCGGCTCGTCAGGTCGATCGCTATACGCGGATTTACGGGTGTGACTTCGGCACGTCCAAAAAGGGCTCGGCCGAATAGAGTCGCCTGGGGCTGAACGGCCCCAATCGCTACCGTGAACATGAGCCCCTACGGCATGCCAGCCGCCGGGGCTTTTTGTTATGCTTTTTCAAGGATCAGCGTGGTCCAGTCCTTGCGGACGACGCGGTCTTTCAGGACCATGCCCTGGCGATTATAGGCTGCGATGATGCGCTGCGCCTGGGTGTTGAGCAGGCCCGAGAGGATGATGGCCGCGCCGCGATTGGCGATGCGGCCGATATCGGGGGAAAGCTCCACCAGCGGGCCGGCCAGAATGTTGGCGATGATGAGATCGTAGGGCGCGTTGCCCCTTATGGTCGTGTGGTCGACGCCGGCGGCATCGACGGCGACGATCATGTGCGCAACGCCGTTGGCGCGGGCGTTTTCCAGGGTGATGCGGACGGCGAGCGGATCGATGTCGGAGGCGATGACCGGGAGTTTGCGGCGCTTGGCGACGGCGATGGCGAGAATGCCGGTGCCGGTGCCTATGTCTATGGGGCGCATGGGTTTTTTGCGCTTGAGGACGCGCTCGATGGCTTCAAGGCAGCCTGTGGTTGTTTCGTGATGGCCGGTGCCGAAGGCCTGGGCGGCGTCGATGCGAATGGGGATCAGCCCGCGCGGCAGGGTGCCCGTTTCATGGCTGCCATAAACGTAAAATCCGCCCGCTGTGACGGGCTTTAGACCCTCGAGTGCGTGGGTAACCCAATCGGCATTTTCGTCAATAGAATCAATTGCGAAGGCCACATCTCCCCCGAGCGTTTCGCGTGCCAGCGCCTCAAATGCAGCGATGTCGGGCGGGCTTTCGCAGGTGGCTTCGAATATCCATTCGCCGGTGTCTTCGTTCTCGTGGGCGGAGGCGGTGAGGGCCAGGTCGTCGCGATCCATCACGGCGTCGACCAGGGCGTAGGCTTGGTCCTTGGTGAGGGGGGTGGAGATCTGATCCTGGGGCATTGCGGTCACTTTCGCTGGGCTGGCGCGGGTTGTGAAACGGGCGCGGGGAGAAGTCAACAATGGCGGTAAAAGCTATGGACTTGAGCGAAGTTATGTTCCATGTTTGTTCTAAATTGGCGAATGTTTGCGAGCGGTGGAAATTTGCCATCGCGGGCGGGACGGGCGATGGTTGCAACCCGGCAAAGTGGCGCGCCCGGTTGCGCCGATGCAGGGGTTTGGAGGAAAGATGTATGGATTGATTGGACGGATGATCGCGGCGGAGGGCCGGCGCGAGGAGTTGGTGGCCATTCTCAAGGGAAGCGCCGGCGGACGGATGCCGGGGTGCCATAGTTATATCGTGGCGCGGTGCAACGAGCATCCTGACGGTATCTGGGTGACCGAGGTGTGGGACACGCCCGAGAGCCACAAGGCGTCGCTGGATTTGACCGCCGTACAGGATGCCATCGCCCAGGCGCGGCCACTGATCGCTGGGTTCGACAACCGGTTCGAGACGGAGCCGGTCGGCGGGGTCGGGCTCTGAAGCGTTTGGCTCGGCCCGGGAGCGGCAGAGCAACCGAAGCGCCAGTGTCTCAGGCAGCGTCCATGGATCCCGGCTTTCGCCGGGAAAGCGCAGAGGGCAAATGGATTCCATAGGTATCTCGAGCGCTGCAGGCGGAAAAAGCGCAAGGGCGGTCAAGCCGGGGGCGGGCGGTTGGCGCACAGTCGGGCTGTAGAGGCATCAAGGGAAGCGCCGTGCGGTTCGTGGGCAAGGTGATCTGGTATATCGAGACCAATTTCCGCAAGGGGGTCGGGCTCGATGAAATCGCGACGGCCTGTGGCGTGTCGCGGTTTCATATGTGTCACGGCTTTGCGGCGGCAACAGGATATCCGGTCATCGAGTATCTGCGGGGCAGGCGGCTGACCGAGGCGGCCCGGCAACTCGCGGCGGGCGCGCCCAGCATTCTCGATGTGGCGCTCGAAGCGGGATACGGGTCCCATGAAGCCTTTACCCGCGCCTTTCGCGACCGGTTCGGGCTGACGCCCGAGACTGTGCGGGATGGAGGCGCGGTGGATCAAACCCTGCTTGTGGAGCCCATCAGAATGGAAAGAGCTGAAGAAAAGACAATTGAACTGTCAGAGCCGCGACGCGAACGGAGCGGTCCGCTGACCATCGTCGGGCTGAGCCGGTGGTACAAATATCGAGAGGTTGGCGGTATTCCCGCGCAATGGGTGGATTTCCAGCCCTTCGAGGGGACCCTGGGCGAACGCAAAGGGCTTTGGTACGGGGTGTGCGACGGGTTCAACGAGACCGAGGGGACTTTTCGCTATACCTGCGGTGTTGCGGTCGACGCGGCAAACGATGTGCCGCCCGAGCTCGAAATTATCGAGTTGCCTGTGCGGACCTATCTGGCCTTTGCGCACAAAGGGCACATTTCGGAATTGCGGCACACGATGAATGCCATCTGGGGGCAGTATCTGCCCGCAAGTCCGGATCAGGCCGATGGCGCCGCCCCGATGTTCGAGCTTTACGACGAAAAGTTCGATGCCAAAACCGGACGCGGCGGACTGGAAATCTGGATTCCGATCAAGGACTAAGACGCAAGTTCTGAACCGATGCTACCGAATGGGGATGCCTGGATCGAAGCCGGGCGGTGGAGGGTGCTGCGGCAACCCTCCATCGTCGCGCTTGGCGCCGGACCCGGAACCAGTCATGGCAAACAATGAATGGGAGGGCTAAAGGTTCTTTGATGCGTCGCTGGCGGGAGGCATGGTAGCCTTCGAGGTGCGCCCCAGTGCTGTTGTCGGTCCGGAAAAGTTGCCGTTCAGCTTTCGACGCAATTTCCGACCTTGTAGGCTCGTCATTGATTGCTCAACGGCCGCCGCTAGCGACCAAAGTTCGCGATAGTCTGGTGGGTGGCCAGACAAGTTAAACCCTCACTAAAGCATCGGTCGGCACTGCCTTCCTGCGCTGACGTTGGTCAGCGAGCAGGCGTTCGATGCATTTACCGGCGACAACGCTCCGCATTGAGCGCACGACGTTGGTATTACCTCCAGACGCGCGCGGTCATTGCGCGTCTTCGTTGTTGTGCATGCCACTATGTGCAATCGGACTCGGCACTGGGAAACTGATAGGTTTGCCTGTCTTCGGGGAATGCAGGGCAAATGTTTCTCAAACTGGATGAATTACAGGAGATTGGCCGCTTTGCTTCATTGAAGCATAAGGCGCCGCACTTCGCTCAATTGAGCTTGATTTACGCCCGCAACGGCTACGGCAAAAGCACGATGAGCGCCGTGGTGCGTTCGGCGGCTGAAAACAAGCCAGAGTACATTTCAGCACGCCGCAAGCTGGACGCGACAGATCCATGCGCGGTCAAAAGCACGTGGGCGCTAGGCAGCGTCAATTTCAACGATGGGAAGTGGAATGGGGCGACACCCAAAACTTACGTATTCGATCAGGACTTCGTTCAGCAAAACGTCCATGTAGGCGACAGCGTTACGCGCGACATCAAACGCAGCCTGTTGCCCGTGGTGCTGGGTGAAGAAGGCGTCAGGCTCGCCAGGAAGGTTATAGACCTTGATCAAGAGCAGCGTGATTGCGCCACAACGCGCAAAGAGCAAGCCAATCAAATCAAGCAGAGACATCCGAGCATTGATGATGTTGGGGCTTACTGCTCGGTCCCAATCCCTGCGGATATAGACACAAGGGTGGCTGCGGCAGCTCGCGCCGAGGAGCTTGCCCGGCAAACAGTAGCGGTGCGCGAGAAAAGCGCCCCGAAGTCAATCCAACTAACTGGGATAGAAACCTTCCGCGCGGTGGCTTCTGCTACAATCGATACGCTTTCCGGCGATGTGGCGGGCAGAGTGCGAGACCATATCGAGAGGCATCATCTCGGACCTAACGGCGACCGCTGGGTTAAGTATGGCGTCGAGCATCAAAAAAACGAGGACTGCCCTTTCTGTGGTCAATCCACCCGTGATGTCGATATCGTCGGGGCCTTCCGTGCATACTATAGCGAGGGATATGCGCAGCTCGTGGCTGACCGTGACAGTGCGATTACAGAAGTGCATAGCTTGTTGGGCGCAGCGGATTCCAACTGGCGCGCGATGGCCGAAGCCAACGACAAGGATTTTGAATTTTGGGGTACTGTTGCCGACCTACCTTCGCCGCCACTCTTAAGTGTTGGCGAACGGGACCGGATCGATACGGGCCTCAAGGCGCTAGACAAGCTGCTCGCAATGAAGGTCACCAACCCGCTAGCCGTTGTCGCGCTGGACGTTCCTGAAATCGACGACGCGTTCGAGCTCATTGCGCGGTACAATATCGAGATAGGTAACGCGGCGGCATCGATAGAGGCGGTGAAGCAGGCAGTACAATTCGCTAATCTTCCTCAGGCCCAGACTCAGCACGCGAAGCTCAAGGCGCTTGTGGCGCGTCAATCCGACCCCATGCAAACCCTCGTTGCGGAATATCTCGCAACCGAGGCAAGGGCCGCGAAGCTGCTTGCTGACAAAGAAGCGGCGCAACTGGAGCTGACAACATATGCCCCCGCGACCATTGCCGCGCGACAAGCTACAATCAATGCGTTGCTTGCCCTGTTTGGCACCGACTATCGGATCGTTGACGCCAAGGCCAACTTCGTCGGTCGTGAACCCAATACCGATTTTGCGATTTCCATTGGTAACGGCAAAATCGCTGCGGGGGAGAGGTCGAACGACAAGCCGAGCTTCAAGACGGTTCTCAGCTCTGCTGATAAGACAACTCTCGCTCTCGCATTCTTCCTGACTCAAATCCGGGCAGACCCCGCGATAGGCGACGCCGTGATCGTTTTCGACGATCCTTTCAATAGTCAGGACTTGGTACGGCAGTTCGAAACCAGCAGCCAAATCCGCGCGGTGGCTACACAAGCCGCGCAAGTTCTTGTGCTTTCCCACGATCCGCGCTTCCTGCACTTGATTGAGAAAGACGCGCGCGTGCCGATGATTACGCTGCAGCTTCAATGCACCCAAAGGGGCGAAGGGTCGATCTCGACGTGGAGCAGCGCGGACGAACTTAAGGACTTGTACGTTCGAAATTCGGAGATCATCCGGGAATATGCCGGGCACGGAACCTTGCTCAAAAACGTAAACGAAGTGACCGTGTTGCAGGCGGTAAGGCCGTTCCTTGAAGACTACATCCGCGCTCGGTTTCCCGGACGCTTTGGCGAGATGGTCAAGCTCGACGCCATGACCACCGCCATTGAAAATGCGGGGAATAGCGATCCGCTTTTTGCCCACGTCGGCGATCTTCGTGCTTTGAACGAGTACACGAGACCCAACATGCATGGGGGAGGAGAGGCACCCAATCCCGATGCATTGCGGGCGCAATGTCAAAAGGTCGTGAGTATCATCGGCACCTACTAATCCACGGCTAAGTTCGCTCGATCTTTGAAGGCAGCGTGTCTGTTGGTCGGAAAAGCACCTAAGCGCTTCACCCATATGTCGTGAAACTTAGTCCGTGTCCGCTTGGTAACATTTCGCGCCAATAGCCGCCATTCCCCTTCCCACCCCGATCGGGTCGTTCGGAGATCGGTCCCCGTCCCTTCGTTGTTCTCGCGGATCAGATATGGGGCGCGGGGCGGGGGCTTTTGGGCAGCCTTAGCCCTTGAGGCGCTCTAGCAGGGGTCGCAGCTCTGCGAGGGTTTCGATTTTGGTGAAGCGGGGGGTGGCGGCGGGTTCTTCGGCGCGTTCGTAGTCCCATGTGAGCGCGTGGGGGACGTAGGTGCCCCAGCCGCCGGCTTCGATGGCGGGGAGGACGTCGGAGCGCAGGGAATTTCCCACCATCATGGCGTGCTCGGGGCCATCGCCGTGGCGGGAGAAGGCGGTTGAATAGGTGGCGGGCGATTTGTCGGAGACGATCTCGACGGCGTTGAAGAATTCGCCCAGACCCGATTGGGCCAGCTTGCGCTCCTGATCGAACAGATCGCCCTTGGTGATCAGCACCAGCGTGTGGCTGGCGGTGAGAACCTCGAGCGTGTCGTGGACGTGGGGCAGGGTGTTGACCGGATGGCTGAGCATTTCGCGGCCGGCGGCCACGATGCGGCCGATGATTTCGCCGGGCACCTTGCCGTCGGTAATCTCGATGGCCGTTTCGATCATCGAAAGCGTGAAGCCTTTGATGCCGAAGCCGTAATGGGCGAGGTTGCGCTTTTCAGCGTCGAGCAGGCGGGCGGCGAGATGCTCGGGTTCGGCATAATCGGCCAGCAGTTCGGTAAAATGGGCTTCGGTCAGCCGGAAGAAATGCTCGTTTTCCCAAAGCGTATCGTCGGCGTCAAAGCCGATGGTGGTGAGGGTGCTCATGGGGTGTGTTTGCCATGAAAGCGCCGGGAACGGTAGTGCGCTTTTCCCGCCGGGATCGCCTCAGGCGTAAGCGAGACCTGCGGAGGCTGCCCTTTTGGCCTGGTAGAGTTCGCGGTCGGCGGTGACAAACAATTGCTGCGGGTCGAGTTCGGCGGTCCCCGATGCAAAGGCGATGCCGACCGATGCGCTGATCGGCAGGTGATCGCCATTCCATGGCACCGGGCCGAGAAGGCTTCGGGTCAGCCAGCGCACTTCGCGCTTTGTCTTGCTGTGCGAGCCGAGCGGGGGGAGCAGAACTGCAAATTCGTCGCCACCGATGCGGGAGACCAGACGCGCATGCGGGAATGCCCGCCGCAGGCGCTCCCCGAACGCGACAAGGCAGGCGTCGCCTGCTGCGTGGCCCCAATGGTCGTTGATCTGCTTGAACCCATCGAGGTCGAACAGGATCAGCGCGCCGATGCGATCAAGCGCCGGCTCATCATTGGGCCGCTCAAGGAAGCGCTGGAAGCGCGCGCGATTGGCGATGCCGGTGAGGGGATCGCATTCTGCCTGGGCGCGCAGGATTTCCCAGCGGGCGTGATCCTCGGTTATGTCCTGCTTCATGCCGTAAAGGGTGTCGGCCCGTCCGTTGACGCTACGCACGGCCGCGTTGATCCGTATCCAGCGCTCGGTGCCGTCGGGGCGGATGATGCTGGCATCGAGCGAAAAGCTCGAACAGGTCGCGATGGCGTGCGAGCGCCTGCGCCCGAGCAATTCGCGCGAGGCTTCGGTGTACATTTCCACGGTTGCCTGGCGCTCTGGCGCCTGCGCGCTCGACAGGCCAAAAATATCGAACACGCCGCTGGTCCAGCTCAGCCGCTCGTCTGCAAGGTTGCACGAGAAGGCGCCCATGGGGACGATCGATGCCGCCTGGTCGTAGAGGTCCAGCGCGCCGGTCTGTTCATTGCTGGCGGCGGCCGGGGCGGCGGTCTCTTTGAGGAGTATGTTTTTCATCGACGCTGTTCTCGGCCGCCCCCAGATTTTCTCCACCTTGGCAGCGGCGAGTAAATGTTGCGTTTATCGGGGTGCGTCGTCCTCACCGAGAATGTTTGCAGTCATCTTTTCGAGCACACCATTGGCCAGGGCGATTTCATCGGGCGAAAGGCCCCTCGTTGCCTGGGCAATGAAATCGCTGACGATGGCGGTGAGCGGGGCTTCGAGGGCGCGGCCCTTGGCCCCGAGATCGACGAGAACCGAGCGGCGGTCGCCGGGGGCGGCGGTGCGCTCGAGAAGCCCCTTTTTCACCATGGAATCAATGAGCCGCGTGACCGTTGTGCGATCGCGCAGGGACATCGCCGCCAACTGGCCCATGGACTGGGGAGCCCTGGCCCAGAGCAGCATGAGCATTGCCCATTCCTCGGCCGTTATTGCATGGCCCGCCGCCTTGAAGCGCTGCTGCACCTCGGCGCGGATGACAAACGACAGACGGTTGACCCAGTGGGGCGTGGCAGCTTGATAGTTGAACATTTATGTGTATATTACACTATATGTAATTAGCACGCAAAGGGTGCGCTCATGAATGCGATCGTCAACACGGGATCTCTCACTGTCGTCGGCCAGAAGGGGCGGTTCCCCAAGGTCGAACTGATCGAACCCAACGGATATGGTTATATCGTCTTTGCGCTTGAAGTCGATCATAGCCCTTTGCCGTATTATTTCGCCCAGAGTGGCGGCAAGAGGCGGCTGCTGGGCGATCTCAAGGGCATGGCTGGCGGGCTGCGCGTGCTCGAGGGGGTGCAAAAGGCCGTGGTTTTCAAGGCGCTGGTCGTGCCGCCCGGCGAGGGGCGCTACAAAACGAGCCGGGCCGACGTGCCGCAGGCCAGGTTTGACGTGGTGGTTCTGATCGAAACCGATACGCCCGAACGGGCGCGGGCGCTCGTTGCCACGCCGGGGTTCAAGGCGCTGGAGCGGCATGGCCGGGACGCAGCCAAGCGGGCGGAATTGATCGTTGGCAAAAATGTCCGGCGCATCGGGCCGGTCGATCACAGCCGCGACGGGGTGTTCCTGTTCAACTATTTCCTTGCCGAAAGCCGGGAGCAAAATCTGGCGGTGTGGGAATACACCGCCGGCTGGTTCACCGACCAGACGGGACTGGACAATTCGACGGTTGTGCTGCCGGACGCCGAACATTCGGGCGGGCTGACGCTGATCAACCATTGCCGCTGGGACCGACTGCGCGACGTGCTGCCCAGCCTCGTTTTCAAGCGATCGTTCCGTAACTATGTGTTGGCCAATTTCGACGCCAATCGGACGGCGCCCATGCCGGTGTTATACAGGCTGGCGTGACGCGCGCGCACCGCTGGAGCTAAGCGCCCGGGAGGTCGAGCCGGAACCGGTATTGGAGCGTGCCTGAGGTCCACATCGAGAAGTTCGTGCCCCATTTGTTGTTGAAGATGTTGAACCGGCTGCCGGCGCTCATGTTCGGTTGGGTGCGCACGAACGGCAGGAAGGGCTGGTTGCCGGGAATAAAAAGCGGGGCGTCGAGGGTCTCGAGCCGGAACGATACCTGGTGGGGTGTTCGGCCCGAGATCGCATCGACTGCGTGAAGCTGGCGGCTGCCGCCTTCGATGACGCCAAGGGGATCGATGCTCTGGCCGAGCTTTTCCATGCGCCAGGCGTTCGGCTCGGCCTCGGGTGCAAAGGTGACAAAGCCCGCTTCGGGCATCCGGTTGGCCGGCTTGTCTCGCAACTCGACAGTGATCGAGAGCGATCCGTCCGGCGCCAACCGATAGGTGGTTCTGACGTCCCTTGGGGCGCCGAGCGTTTCGAAGGCTTCGGGCGGGCATTCGGCAATGATCGACATGCTGTCTGGCGTGTGGTCGAGCCGGGCATTGGTTGTGGTGACGCGCGTCGAGGTGGCGGATTTGGCCAGATCGAGCCCGGGCTTGCCGTGATCCTGGACGCCCCACCGATACCAGGCGGTGAGATAGCTTTGCTTGTAGGCCTCGATGTCCTTGTCGTCATAGCTTTCATAGGCGAAGCGGAAGAGGCCATCGTTTTCGCCGGCGGTCAGCGATTTTCCGCCCCGCGAACATGAGTGCAAGGCACCGGTTTGCGGATCGAACCGGAGCTGCCAGTCTCCGAGCTGATAGGCTTTTTCGCCGTCGATGGGGTTGCCATCGGGTGTGGCGATTGGTGCCGCCGGTGCCTCATGGATGTGCGCACGATCGGTGGCATCCAGAAGCGACAGCGCCTGGTCGATTGTGGCGTCCTGCTCGGCCCAGGCGCCCTCGGCGATTGCGAAACGCTTGTCCGTCAGCCGTGCGGCGTCGAAAGCGGGCCGGTCCCAGGCCTTCTCGTCCCGCAGATAGACCTTGATATCGACGCCCCAGGTGTGCTCGGGGACTTCGAGCAGTTTGCGGGCGAAGGCGCGGCGCTCCGGGTTCAAACCCTCCGCAGCAAATCCATCGAAGGCCCGGCGGGCCGCCAGATAGCGGCTTACCCGTTTTGGCGCGGTGCCGATGCCGTGGATCCAGCTATCGGCGATTTCAGCTTCGATGACCGGGAGGCCGTCCCGGTGGGGGCGCAGGGTTGCGGCAAAGGCATCGAGCGTTGACGCGCGCAGGCCCATATGCGGGTTGTCCTGGGACAGCTGGTAGAAGCTGTCGACAACGTGTCCGACGTTCTGGGGACCCATATTGTCCATGGTGTGGGCAAAGGCGATGCCATCCTGCATGCCGTCGGGCACGAGGGTCGAGCCGTAATCGCTCTGATACATGACCACGACTTCCGACCCGTCGGGCGCCCGCCAGCGGAAGACCGGCGGGACGGAGGGTGGGGTGGACGCCGAGTTCACGCCGATATGGAGAAATTCGATGCCGGCTTGGGCAAGGAGCGGCACGAGGCCGATGGTGTGGCCGGGCACGTCGGTCATCTTGGCGGCAATGGTTCTGGTGCCGAACCGGGCATCGAGTTCCTGGGAGATCGAGAGGGCTTCGCGCACCAGGGCCGGCGACATCAATTCGGTATGGGTGGTGAAGGGAAGCCCGTGCCAGCGGATGATGCCGTTTTCGATGCCGCGTTCGAGGCGGCGGACCTTATCGGCGGACTGGGTCTGGAGGTGATCCCAGACGAGCCACGATCCGGTCGTCCAGACAAATTGCGGGCGATCGGGATTTTCCCTGAGAAAATGCTCGCCGGTGTCGAGCGCCATGGGGATGAAATAGTCGTGGTATTGCCGGCGCACATCGGCGGCGTAGCCCGTGAAGCCGAGATCGAGATGGGTCTTGAAAATCAGATGAAGGGTGGGCGTCATGTGGATCCTGGCAGGCTAGGGTGTTCAGGCGCTCGAGCGCACGATGAGGCTGGCTGTGACCGTTTCGACGCGTCCGGGCGCCTTGGGATCGCTCAGGCGGGCCTTGAGCAGCCGCATCAGCGCGGCAACACGGGTCTCGACGGGCACGCCGACGGTGGTCAGGTCGTAGGCGCGCCAAGCGGCTTCGCGAATGTTGTCGAAACCGACAATGGCGATCTGGTCGGGTACTGAACGGTTGAGGTCGTAGCGGACGGCATCCATCGCGCCGAATGCCGAGCTGTCGTTTGCGGCAAAGAAGGCATCGGCTTCGCCTCCGCCACGCAGGAAGTTCACGACCTGCTGGCGGGCTGTGTCGTAGTCGAAATCACCTTCGAGACGGGCGGCAAGTTCGATGCCTTGCTCGGCCAGAGCATTGGTGAGAGCCGTGAAGCGGTCATGGTCGGAGTTGGCGTTTTCGGTCCTGCTGGCCAAGCGGGTGTCCGAGCCCGCAATGTAGGCGATGCGGCGTTTGCCCGAGCCTGCGAGCAGCTTGACGGCGCTCCTGATGCCGGAGTGCTGGTTGATGTGAAGCCGATCGACAACCACTCCGGGTTCTGGCACCGGCGGCTCCAGCCCGTAATGGGGATAGATGGCCGGCGAATTGCCAAACATGGAAGCAAGATCGTTCGGGGCGATCAAATCCATGAACGCCACCACGGCAGCGGGCTTGTAGGCGCGCACTTGGGGCAGGCCGGCCGAGACCGGTTCGTCGGTGGAAACCCGGAACACCAGCGCAGCCAGCCCCTGGCGTTGCAGCGCGGCAATCAGGGCGTCCACTTCCTGGGATTCCCAGGCGCGGGCCAGGGCGGGCACGAGAATCGCGACGAGGTTGGAGCGCCCGGTGACCATGGAGCGCGCCGCCATATCCGGATGATACCCGAACCGTTCGGCAACCGAGAGGATGGCCGTGCGCTTGTCGGCGCGAATTGAGGCGTTGGGGTTGAAGGCCCGCGAAACCATGATGCGCGACACGCCGGCGGCGTCGGCCACGTCCTGTGCCGTCGCGTCGCTTCGCGGTTCATCCTGGGTTTCTCGTAAGGGCTTGGATTCCAACGTAATCTCGTATGAACACGTGAACAAAATGAAAGAGGTAACGGCATTCTCCTACCGATGCAAGATGCCAGATATATGACAAAAGTGCCACGATATATGCTATGGAGGTTCCTGGTGCTCTTGTAACAAAAATGTTCACGTGGTCATTTAACTGTCATCGGGCGGCTCTAGCGTCCGCCCGTATCAGCCCGGTGCCATGTTGGCACGCAGGGGAGGCGACTTCGTCAGGGGAACCAACATGCAAGCAAAAGTGACTATCACCACTCTCGTACTCATGGGCTCGACAATCCTGAGCTCGGCCGCGATGGCGCAGGATCTGCGCATTCTGACCGCCGTGACCGGCGGCAAGGACGCGGCGGAACACGAGTTGTTCGTGACCGAACTCGAAGAGCATCTCGGTCTCGAAATCGAAATGATCAAGCCCGAAGCCGACTACAACCAGGTGATGTTCACCTCGCTGGCCAGCGGCGAGCGCTTCGATCTGATCTATGGCGATTCCTCGATGATCCCCACGCTGGTGGAGCAGGGCGCCATTATCGAAGTTTCTGACATCATCGAAGGTTCGGACGTTCTTTCCGACCCCGCCGTCATTCCGGAGGGTGAATGGGACCTGTTCGACGTCGACGGGGCAATCTACGGCGTGCCCAACAAGTTCGAGGGCGGCACCATGCCGACCCTGCGTCAGGATTGGCTTGAAGAGTCTGGCATGGAAACGCCTGCGAGCCTCGAGGAATGGCGCGCATTCTTTGAGTGGGCCATGGAAGAAAAGGGCGCTTACGGCCTTTCGACCGCCGGTCTTTACGACATCCAGGGCTTCATGTCGGCTGCCGGCGTGAAAGCCGGTTATGTCATGGACGAGAACGGCAACCGCACCATTCCCTACGCCAGCGAAGCTGCCGCGGAGGTTTATGACTGGTTCGGCGCGCTTTACAATGACGGGCTGCTCGATCCCAACTTTGCCACCAACGGTTCGGGCGAATTCCGCAATCTGTTCATGACCGACCGCGCCGCCGCCGTCACCTACTGGGACGCGTGGGTGGGCCTGTTCAACAACATCATGACCACCGAAAACCCCGAGACCGAGTTTGAAGCGCGCGGCGTGCCGGGTGTGCCCGGCCCTGATGGCGACGTCATCCTGCGCCGCGGCAATGCTTCGCTCTGGTTTATCCCGGCCAATGCCGAAAACGTCGACAACGCCGTTGCCTTCCTCGAGTTCTGGCACTCCGAACCCGGTTATGTCCTCGGCACGCTGGGCATCGAGGGTCACGACTATACGATGGAAGGTGACGAATACGTGCTGACCGAGATTGGCCAGTCGCATGGCTGCGATCACGGTGCGCCGCGCGTCGCTTCGACCACCTGGGAAAACCCGTGCGGTGTCCTGCCGGGCGTGACCGACGCCGAAGAGATCATCATGGAGCACGCCACGACCGAATATCTGCCGGCCGACTGGACCGATGCCCAGCCGATCGTCGAAAACTACGCCTATCAGGCGATGAGCGGCGAAATCACCGGCGCCGAAGCTGTTGCCGCCATGCAGGAAGAGCTGCGCTCTGCCGACCTGATCGACTGATGGCAGTCACCGACGATATGAGCCCGCGCGAAGGCGCGGGCTTGCTTCGCATCAGGCTGGGACGGGTCCGTTCCAGCCTCAAGCGCTATTGGCCCTATTACCTGATGATTGCTCCGGCGCTCATCTGGCTGGCGATGTTTCTTGCCTGGCCGATGCTGCAGGGCATTCTGATTTCGTTTCAGAAATTCGGGCTTATGGGGTCCCAGGGTTATGTCGGTTTCGACAATTACCTCGAAGCCCTTCAGGACCGCACGGTGATCCAGGCGACGATCAACACTGTGCTGATCACCATCGGCATAACGATTTCGGGGACCCTGCTGCCGATAATTCCCGCCATTGCGCTGGCCGAGATCACGCCGCGCCCCATGCGGAGCCTTTTGCAGTCGGCGATCTATGCGCCCCACCTTCTGGGCTGGGTGATCATCATCGGCATCTGGGTCAACGTTCTTTCGCCCATCGGGCTGGTCAATTCGATCCTCAATGGTCTTGGCCTCATCGATGGGCCCATCCCGTTCTTTTCCTCACCCCATTGGGGCCAGCCGCTCGTTATCGGTCTGACGACCTGGAAGGATCTGGGCTTTCATGCGCTGATCTATTACGCGGCGCTCATGACGCTCAACACCGAGCTCATCGAAGCGGCCGCCATGGATGGCGCCAATGGATTGCAGCGCATCCGCGACGTGGTGATCCCGCACTTGATGCCCGCTATCCGCGTGGTGCTGCTGATCACGGTGCTCGGCGCGTCGCACACATTCGATTCAGCGTTCCTGATGCTGAATGGGAGGACGGCGGAGACGGTCCGCACCCTTGCGATCTTCACCTATGAACGCGGGATTTTGCGCTTCGATCTCGGCGTTGCCAGCGCCGCCGGCGTGATCCTTTTGATCTTTTCGCTGCTGCTCGGGCTTGGCGTGCGCATGCTGCCCGGTTTCAAACGACAGGGCCTCTAGACATGCTTCACAGCCGCTCGATCCGTATCGGTTCCTGGGTCCTGCTCATTGCCTTGAGCCTGACGATGATCGTCCCGCTCATCAATGTGATTGCCACCTCGTTGACCACCAAGACCGGCAGCCTGCAGCCCGGTGTTATCCTGTGGCCCGATCCGGTCAGCGTGGAGGGCTATTACACGCTGATGAACCGCATGCGCATCTGGCTGCCGTTCATGAACACCATGTATGTCACCATCGTGGGCACGGCGGCGCATGTCTTGCTGTGCTGCGTTGCGGGCTATGCGCTGAGCCGGGAGGATTTGCCGGGGCGCAACTGGATCGTGGGCGGTATTTTGCTCACCCTTGCGATTCCGACGCAGACGTTGCTGGTTCCCCTGTTCATCGTCTTCCGCGATCTGGGGCTGCTCAACACGCTGCTTTCGCTGATTATCGTGGATCTGGTCACAGCGTTTTCGATCGTTCTGATGAAGACCTATTTCGAGCAGGTGCCGCGCGAGATCGTGGAGTCGGCGCAACTGGATGGGGCAGGGCACTTCCGGTTGTTCTGGAACTTCTATCTGCCGCTGTCGCTGCCCGGGGTGATCACCATCACGGTCTACGAGATGGTGAAGAAGTATAATCTGTTCATCCACCCGCTGCTGTTTATTTCGGACCCCGACAAGACGACGCTGCAGATCGCGCTGCAATCGGTCGTGGGCGGGGAATCGAGCACGTCGACCAATGATTTCATCGCGCCCAACGTGATGATGGCGGGGATCGTCGTGGCGATCGTGCCGCTGCTGGTGTTCTTTGCCTTCTTCCAGCGCTATCTGATGTCCGGGGTCTCTGCGGGCGGCGTCAAAGGCTAGGGCGCTCCCGGCGGCGAAAGCCGGGATCCATGGGGGCTGGTTGAAGCGCCCGCGCTTGGGGTCACGCTGCTGGGCCCCGGCAGCGATGGAGAGGACGGCAAGCGGTTCGGTCAAGACCTGAATGGCTCTAGCCGATATAGATCGGGCTGGTCAGGGCGCGCCGGATCGGATGGTTCGGCGCGTCGTCCCATTGCGAATGGCCCGGTCTTGCGTCTCCGAGATAGTCGAGCAGGTCCTGCACGATGGTGGCGTGGCTGGCTTTGGCGATGAGTTCTGCTCGCACGAACAGTGATGGTTTTTCGATGACGACCGTTGTCTGGAAGTCATCGGACTCGATCTCGATGGTCCTGAACACGCCGCTGGCATCGATAAGGGCGATTTCGTCGCCTTGGGCGCCGGCCGCGGCGACTGTGAGTTCGAACCGGTCCGCATCGACGCTGCCGCCCAGGGGGGTGTCGCCGGCCTGGATGGTCAGGCGGGGACCGTCAGGGGATTCCGTTACAAAGCTGCGGCCCTTGCGCATGGCGTCCAGCACGCCATCCACCGAAAGCTTTTCGAGCCAGAGGAACGTGCATGGCCGCGCCAGCGTGAAGGGGTTTCCTGCCGGCTCGATTAGGGGCTGATGGAAGTCGGACGCGCCGATTGCCGTAACGCGTTCGCCGCGCGCCAGGCGGGCCTGATATTTCGCGAGCGAGATGAAATTGCCGGCGAGCCAGTGGCTTTGCCAGACTTCCATGCAGTCGATGGCGGGCACGTCATAATCAAAGGGAATGACGGGCTTGTCGTGATTGGGCGAAAAAAGCGCCCCGCTTGTCCGGATGCGCTCGACCATGGCCACGACATCGGCGTTGTTGGCAATCCGGAAATCGAAAAGTTCTTTTGCGCCGAACACATTGGCATGGCCGAATTCGGTGGTGAATTCGTAGGCCGGAATAAACAGCAGATCCTCTGACGTGGCCGTGCTGAAATATCGCTCGTAGGAGGTCAGCGCGTTGTGTTCGGTGACGGCGAGGAAGTCGAGGCCCTCGCGGAGGGCAGTTGCGTGTAATTGTTCGGGTGACCCTTTGGCATCCGAATGGAACGTGTGGCACTGCAGGTCGCCCTTGTACCAGCCCGGCTGCAGACGGCGGACCTTGGCTGGTTCGGGCGCTGCATATGCGCCGCGCGCTTCGGATGAAAACCAGATATCGACGCTGACCTCTACGGGGTCATCGGGAATGCGATAGAGGCCCAGGATGACTTTCCAGACCCCTGTCTGGATCGGGCCGGGCACGTAACCCGGCGTTGCGGCATCAACCCCGACACATATCTCGCTTCGCGCCCCGCCGCTCCAGCCACGCAATCCGGTTGGAGAGGGAAAGGGTTCGAGCGTGGGGTCGCCGAGCCCGAGATCGATCACGCAAGTCTCGGACTTGGCATAGCCAAGGCGTATGGCAATGCGCGTTGTGCCCTGCGGCACCTCGAACGGAACGTCGATATAGGGGGAGCGCGCCTTGTCCGCTGCGCTGACCGAAATCGTTATCGACTTGGCGGGGTGGGGCCGGGCGGTGAGCGTCAGGGCGAGGGGGGAGGTCATGCACTAAAAACGTCGTGGAGAGAGGGGGTTAGCCCGGGCCCTTAAGGCACTGAATCCCCGGAAAGGGCGGGCACGCGAGCATAGCCTCCAAGACAGGCGAAGTCACTAAGGCTCTATCCGTCCAATTTGCGTTTCAAGAGCTTGATGCGGTTTGTGGCCTCGAGGCTCGAGAGGTCATCGTCATAGGCGTCGGGCTCTTCGGCGCGCTGGGACAGGCAGAGCAGCTCGGCGGCCTGGGAGACGGTCATGGGACCTTCACCGGAGTCGTAATCTTCATGATCGTTGACGCGGAAGGCGTCGGGGTTTGCTGTGGCAATACCGGGGTGAAGATCTGACATTGGGCGACTCCGATGGGCTGAAGTGTATGCAGACAAAACACTTTGCGCGCCCTTGCGGTTCCGTTCCTTGATCGATGTCAAAGAGAAATCTTGTTGCCGCCGTAATTGGCCGGCTTCAGCCCAGTTTGACGGCGGTGCCGGAGATGGAAACCATGAGCATGCCGCCGATGATAATTTTGGCCGCCGCTAGATGGACTCCTATTTCTGAATTGGGCGGGCTATATATTGGGACCGTTAAATGAAAACAGGTTTGTTATCTGAGGTTTGAATTGGATATTTTGCTATGGCTAGCTGGCACAGCGGTCTCCGTAGGTCTTTTTATGATCGGCTACCGCCAGACTGTAGGTGTCAAGCGAGCACGTATCGACGCTGCCAATACCGATCTGACAAAGCTGTTTTTGAAGAGAATAGTTCTGGAGGATTATCACCCAGAGCAGTCGGAAATCGGCGATCTGCTAGCAGGCAAGGCGTGGAGCTTGGGTCTGGAACCAGACCAGTTGGTCAGCTATCGTCAGCTATTGCAGAACGTGAAATTTCAAATTTTTGAAACCGACTTGGTGGCACCCGATCGGCGACAATCCGCTCAAGAAAAGCTGGACGGGCTGTTGAGGCAGACCGAATCGGAGGATCTCAAGGAAACGCTTAGGGTGCGGGACCAGAAACTGAGGCTGTTTGAATCTACCAAGAGAATGACTGCAATTCTCGCTCTTTCTGCTTCTGTCGTAGGGACTTTTTCGGCCAGCATTTTGTGGATCGAGGAATTTAGCTTTGCGGTGACTGAAATATTGCCCGTTGCTATTGGTATGGTGATTACGAGCATTGGGGCCATATCTGTCCTTGTAGCCGTCGTTGGTTATAGGGACGGACGCCTTCATGCTAGTAGGGGCATAGAAAGCAGGTTAGCTCAGAGATTTTCGGGCGAAGCCAGACAGCTATTCGAGGAAGCGGGCTATGAGGTTCATAAGCCTCACAACCCAAAGTCCAATTACGATTTTGCTGCCGTGCGAGACGGAAAGCGTTTTTTGGTGGATGCCAAACTATGGTCGCCGCACATAAATACGGGAGAAATGCGGAGACGCATGTCGCTGCTGGATCTTGAGAGAGGACGGGAAACGTCGGACGGTTCTATATTGATTGTAGGATCTTACCGAGCAACAGGAGACATGCTGGAGGAAACGTCTAACCGTCGAATTGTACCGATAAGAAACCTCGCTGAATTTCTCTCCAGCACGGCCTGATTACCCCCGCTTCACAAAACTATCCAGCACCTTCTTTGGCCCGGCCTTCTCAAAATCAATGGACAGTTTGTTGCCTTCGGCGGAGGTCACCGTTCCGTAGCCGAATTTGAGGTGGAAGACGCGTTCGCCGACGGCGTAGGCGGCGGATGGGCCGGAGGAGCGGGCGACGAGGTCGCCGTCTATGGTGACAGGGCCGGGGCCTTTGCGGGCCGATTGCTGGCGCTGGGCGCGTTGCCAGCCGGGGGTTTCATAGACGCTTTCGAAAGGGTCGCGGTTATCGAACCGGGTCGTGGCGCGGCCGCCATAGGTGTAGCCGCCGTATGAGGAGCCGGTGTCGGTGACCTCGACCACCTGGGCGGGGAGTTCGTCGAGGAAGCGCGAGGGGATTGCGGACTGCCATAGCCCGTGTATGCGGCGGTTCTGGGCGAGGGAAATGCGGCAGCGCTTTCTGGCGCGGGTGATGCCGACATAGGCGAGGCGCCGTTCTTCCTCCAAACCGGCGAGGCCGGACTCGTCGAGGGCGCGCTGGTGGGGGAACAGGCCTTCTTCCCAGCCAGGGAGAAAGACCGTGTTGAATTCAAGACCCTTGGCCGAGTGCAGGGTCATGATGGAGACGGCATCGCCGCCTTCGCCGGAATCGCGATCCATGACGAGAGCGATGTGTTCGAGAAAGCCGCCGAGGTTTTCGAACTCTTCCATGGAGCGGATGAGTTCTTTGAGGTTTTCCAGCCGACCGGGGGCGTCGGCGGATTTGTCGTTCTGCCACATGGCGGTGTAGCCGGATTCGTCGAGGATCTGTTCGGCCAACTCGTGATGGGGGATTGTTCGCAAGCGGTCGGCCCAATCGTCGATCTGGCGGAGCAGTTCGCGGAAGGTCGAGCGCTGTTTTGGCTTTAGTTCCTCGGTTTCGGTCAGCTCGCGGATGGCGGCCAGCAGCGGGATATTGGCGGCGCGGGCGGTGTCGTGGACGATCTGCAGGGTTGCGTCGCCAAGGCCGCGCTTGGGGACGTTGACGATGCGCTCAAGGGCGAGATCGTCGGCGGGCTGGGCGACGATGCGCAGATAGGCCAGCGCGTCGCGGATTTCCTTGCGCTCGTAAAAGCGCGGGCCGCCGATGACGCGATAGTTCAGGCCCAAGGTGATGAAGCGTTCTTCGAATTCGCGCATCTGGAAGGAGGCGCGCACGAGGATGGCCATATCGTCGAGCGGGTCGCCCTGACGCTGGTATTGTTCGATCTCCTCGCCGATCTGGCGGGCCTCTTCTTCTGAGTCCCAGACAGAGGTTACCGAGAGTTTCTCACCCTCTTCGCCAACATCGGTCTGGAGCGTTTTGCCCAAGCGCGATTCATTGTGGGCGATCAGGTGGGAGGCGGCGGCGAGGATGTTGGAGGTGGACCGGTAATTGCGTTCGAGCTTGATAACCTTGGTGCCGGGGAAATCCTTTTCAAAGCGCAGGATGTTGTCGACCTCGGCGCCGCGCCAGCCATAGATCGACTGATCGTCGTCGCCGACCACACAGATATTGGCGCTGTTGATGCCATCGCGGGACTGGGCGAGGAGGCGCAGCCACATATATTGGGCTGTGTTGGAATCCTGATATTCGTCGACAAGCATATAGCGAAAGCGTCGGTGGTATCGGGCGAGAACTTCAGGGTTTTCCTTGAACAGGCGAATGCCTTCGAGGAGGAGATCGCCGAAATCGGCGGCATTCAAAGTTTTGAGCCGCGCCTGATAGTCCTTGTAGAGCTTCTGGCCCTTGCCATCGGCAAAGAACCCGGCATCGGCGGGGGAGATATCCCTGGGGAGCAGGCCGCGGTTTTTCCAGCCATCCATCATCGAGGCGAACTGGCGGGCGGGCCAGCGCTTTTCGTCGATATTTTCGGCGGCGAGCAATTGCTTGATGAGGCGGATCTGGTCGTCGGTGTCCAAAATTGTGAAATCGGGGCGCAGACCGACCAGTTCGGCGTTTTCGCGGATGAGTCGTGCGCCGATAGAGTGGAACGTGCCCACCCAACGCATCCCCGCCGTTTCGGGTTCGAATGCTTCGATGCGATTTTTCATTTCTCTGGCGGCCTTATTGGTAAAGGTCACCGCGAGAATTTCGCTGCTTCGAGCCAGACGTCGGTTCAATATATAAGCGATGCGGGTGGTCAGAACGCGGGTTTTGCCAGTGCCGGCGCCAGCGAGGACAAGCAGGGGTCCCTCGGTGGTTTCCACGGCCTCGCGCTGCTCTGCGTTGAGCCCGGCAAGGTATGCCGGCTCGCGCGCACCGAACTGGGAAGTGATGGGGCCCTGAGGGCGATGGGGCGGGACGGCTGACATATAGCTTGAATTTTTTCCTTGCTCGCGCCGCCGAACCGGGACCGATCGGGCCGAGGACATGCTTTTTCGGGCGGTGCTCGAATCTCTTTTTGTTCTCCCGCCAATATAGGGGCGATAAGGGCAAAAGTATATGCACAGGCCTTATTGGCGCTGTCACAGAAGTGTTGTCGAGCGGGCCTAAGACGCCCGGCGTGATCGTCATACGCATCAGGGGACATTCAATGCGCAAATCGACTTTGCTCGCGGCACTTGCTGCCGGGTTGCTTGCCAGCGCGGCCATGCCGGCGCAGGCGGCATTCTTCAACCGCATCGCTACATTTCCAGTCGCGCTCAACACGCCCGATATCGAAGCTGAAGAAAATTCGGCCGAGATCATCACGGCAACCGAAGATGGCATGACGCTGGTTTATTCGAACGCCGTTCTCGGCGGCATCGGCTTCATCGACATCACCGATCCGGCCAATCCGCAGCCCGGCGGGTTCGTCGAGCTCGACGGCGGACCGACTTCGGTTTCGGTTATCGGCGGCAAGGCTCTGGTCAGCGTCGACACGACCGACGATTTCACCGCGCCCACCGGCTATCTGGCTGTTGTGGACATCGCGACCATGGAAGTCGACAGCACTTGCGATCTGGGCGGACAGCCCGACGCGATCGCCAAGAATGCCGACGGCTCGCTGATCGCCATTTCGATGGAAAACCAGCGCGACGAAGATTTTAACGACGGCGTCATCCCGCAGCTTCCGAGCGGCAATGTGACGTTCCTCGACGTTACCGACGGCACGCCCGATTGCGGCAGCCTGCAGGTAACCGAGCTGGCTGGACTTGCCGATGTTGCCGGTGACGACGCCGAGCCCGAATACACCGATTTCAACAGCGCCAACGAACTCGTCGTCACGCTGCAGGAAAACAACCACATCGTCATTATCAGCGGCGACACCGGCGAAGTCATCAGCCACTTCCCCGCCGGTTCGACCGATCTGAGCGGCATCGACACCGAAGAAGACGGCCAGCTTTCGTTCACCGGCAGCCAGGAGGCCCGCCTGCGTGAGCCCGACGCTGTGCAGTGGCTCGACGACGACCGTTTGGTGATCGCCAATGAAGGCGACTATGAAGGCGGCTCGCGCGGCTTTACCATCTTCAACAAGGACGGCACCGAGCTCTACGAAAGCGGCGTGTCGATGGAATATATCGCAGCCCAGCTCGGCCATTATCCCGAAGGCCGTTCGGACGCCAAGGGTGTTGAGCCCGAAGGCATGGAAGTCGGCTTCTGGGACGACGAAACACTGATCTTCGTCAACCAGGAACGCTCCTCGCTCGTTGCCGTTTACCGCGACACGGGTGGTGAGCCCGAATATCTGCAGTCGATGCCCTCGGGCGTCGGTCCGGAAGGCGCGCTGGCCATTCCCTCGCGCAATCTCTACGTCACGGCCAACGAGACCGATCTTTCGGCTGATGGCCTTGCACCGGCTCACGTGATGATCTTCGAGCGTCAGGACGTCGATGCGCCCGACTATCCGCAGATCATGTCGGCGATGAACGACGATGGCACGCCGATCGGTTGGGTGGCGCTTTCAGGTCTTGTTGCCGATGCCGACGAAGCCGGCAAGCTCTATGCCGTCAACGACAGCTTCCTTTCGATCATGCCCACGATCTATACGATCGATGCCACACAGACCCCGGCCATGATCACCGAGGCAACGCTTGTCACTCGCGACGGCGCTGCCGCCGAAGCGCTCGACCTCGAAGGCATCATGCTGGACGGTGAAGGCGGGTTCTGGCTGGCCAATGAAGGCAATGCCGACAACGGCATCGACCACAAGCTGATCCATGTCGGCGCCGACGGTGCCATCATGGACGAAGTCCTGTTCCCCGAAGCCTTGCTCGCCAATCAGGTCCGTTTCGGTTCTGAAGGCGTTAGCTCGGTTGGTACGGGCGACGACATGGTGCTCTGGATCGCCATTCAGCGCGAATGGGGCGACGATGAAGCGGGCATGACCAAGCTGGTTTCCTACACGCCTTCGACCGGCGAATGGGGTGCCGTGAACTATCCGCTGGAAACTCCGGCTGAAGGCGCCTGGGTCGGCCTTTCGGAAATCACCATCCACGGTGATTACGCCTATATCGTCGAACGCGACAACCAGATTGCCGCGAACGCCCAGCTCAAAAAGCTCTACCGCGTGCCAGTTGCCGAACTCGTCGGCGCCGAAATCGGTGGCGAGCTGCCGGTGGTCACCAAGGAAGAAGTCCGCGACTTCATCCCCGACCTGCTGGAACTCAACGGTTATGTTCTCGACAAGGTCGAAGGCTTTGCCATCGACGCCGACGGCATCGGCTGGGTCGTGACCGACAATGACGGCGTTGACGACAGCTCGGGCGAGACCAATTTCTGGTCGATCGGCGCTGTGGAATAAAGCTTCGGGTTAGAAGCGATGGTGAAGGGGCCGGGCCGAAAGGCTCGGCCTCTTTTTTTGTGGGGTGGGGGAGATGGCGGGTCGCGACCCATGTCGGTCGTTCACGCTCGGCTTCTCGACCGACCGCTTCGAGCCCGAACCTGACAATGACCGACAGATGCTCTATGGTCGGAAGAACCCAACTCGGAGGAGAACATGCCACTTACGGCCGGATGCCAGCATGTCGCGCTGGTGACAGGAGACCTGGAACGTTTCACTTCATTCTATGAGCGTGTCTTCGATGCCAAGAGGCGATGGGCTCTTGAAGAAGGGCAATTGAGACATGCCTTCATCGATCTTGGCGGTGGCTTTTGCCTGCATCCATTCGAACTTGGCGAAGCGCACCCGGAAGCGAAGGCAAAACCAGACATGTTCGGGCGCGGCCATATCGATCACGTGTCCATCGAAGCGCCGGACCGTGCGACATTCGATCTCCTGCGCGACCGTCTCATGAACGAGGGCGCAAGCGATGGGACGATTGCTGACTGGGGCATGCTGGAACAGATTTCGTTTGTCGACCCGGACGGGATGGAAGCGGAAGTAAGCCTGATCAAGAACGGAAAACCCCGCACATTCCAGGAGCGCACGTTGGCGCCCGCGCCCAGCTAGACGGCAGATTGTCCTGCGGGCGAACAATCGTCTGCAACGTCCCTATAGCTGCCGTTCAGCAGTCGACCATTGGCGTGACCGCTCACCACCCCAAAGCAGTCTTGATCCAACCCGCGCCTAGCTGTGCTCTTCCCGCGAGTGCGCCACCAGTGCCTTGTTGAAGCTTGAGAGGGCGTCGACGTGGTGGGCGTGGCCTATGATGGTGTTGGATTTGGTTTCTATGACGGGCAGGCGGGAGGCTTCGCTGGCGTCGAAGGCTTTTAGGGCGGATTCGAGGGTTTCGGTGGGGCGCAGCCAGGGGGCGCCTGAGGCGATGTCGAATGTGTTGTCCTGGTCCTCGGGGAGGGGGCGGAGGAAATCGCGGACGCGAATGAACTGGGCGGCGTGCTTGTGCGGGCCTTCTTCGAGCATGATGCCGCGGGTGTAGAGCTGCCAGTGGAAATAGGAGCGGCCCATCACGGCCTGGGTGAGCCCGGTGGCGATGGCGACCGCGAGCAGCAGGGCGATGGAAAAGGCAAAACCTCCGGTCAATTCGAAAATCATCACGGCGGTGGAGATCGGCGCGCCCAATACGGCGGCGGCGACGGCGCCCATGCCGATCAGCGCGTAAAGGCCGACCGAGGACGCGACATCGGGGAAGACCGAAGTTGCGATGATGCCGAAGGCGCCGCCGGTCATGGCGCCGAGATAGAGGCAGGGCGAGAAGACACCGCCCCCGGCGCGCGAGGACAGGGTTATCGTCGTGGCGACGGTCTTGGCGACGATCAGCGCGAGCATGAGCCAGAGATCGAGCGAGCCGGCCAGAGCCATGTCGGTGGCTTCATAGCCGACGCCCAGCACATGGGGAAAGGCGAGCGCGATCAGCCCTACCAGCAATCCGCCGATGGCGGGGCGAACCCAGACGGGAGTGCCGCTGCGCTTGGAGAGCCAATCGCCGCCGATCAGCGCTGTCTGGAACAGGATGGCGACAGTGGCGCAGACGAGGCCCAAAAGCGCAAAGGCGGGGATTTCGAGATAGGACGAAATGGTGATGGCGCCCGGATCGATGACGAAGGCGGGCGCCTCGCCGAACCAGAGGCGCGAGATGATGGCGGCGACGACCGAGGCGATGACCAGCGGTACGAAGGCGCTCATGGCGAAGTGGCCAAGGATCACCTCGTGGGCGAACAGTACGCCGGCAATGGGGGCGTTGAACGAGGACGAGATGGCGGCGGCGACACCGCAGGCCAGCGCGATGCGGCGCGCGGCGGCGGGCAGGCGGAAGATGCGGAAGCCGAGCTTGGACGCGGCGGCGGCGTAATAGACGATTGGACCCTCGCGCCCGCCACTGCCGCCCGAGCCGAGCGTGATGGCGGTGACCAGCGTTGCGACGGTCGCGCCGCGGAAGGTGAGGGCCGACGATTCGCGCACGCGGGCCTCGATGACGTCGGCGACGCCGCCGGCGCGACCGAGAGGACGCCAGAAATAGAGAATGATCCCGACAACGATGCCGCCGCCAACCGGGCCGATCATCGGCCACCACCAGGGGAGCGTGGACAGGGTGGTGAGCACCTGTTCGCTGGCGGTGCCCAGCCAGAGGGACTGGACAAAGCCGATGGCGAGGCGGAAGGCGATACCGAGTGCGCCACCGATTGCGCCAAGCAGGATGGCCAGAAGCCACAGGCGGGGCTGCTGCAGGGCGAAAAAGCTCGCAAGATGCGGGCGCACCCAGCGCTGGGTGACGGAATAGATCTGCTTGGCCGTTTTTACCGGCGTCGTCATCGGATTTCCTGCCTTGGCGCCACGCGGCCCGGTTGGTCCTAGGGTGCTGCGTTTGCATCTGCAAGCCAACTTGCCGCATACAGGTTGTGAAATCTTGAATTTACGGAGGATAAGCCGGGTGACGGGGCGGGGCTATATGCCTAAGGTCCAAATTCCGCTTTGTTGAATCGGAATTGGACCTTAGGCCATTGTTTTGGCGTGAGATTGAACCGGAAAAGTCTGCACCTTTTCCTGATCTCACTCTAATGTTCCCTCTACGTTGTAAAAGGACGCCAACGGCTTGGCCAATCGCATCTACATCGCCATCGGACTGATCGCGATCCTTTTGATGGGGGGCGCATTTGTCGTTCCCTGGTTCATCGACTGGAACGCCTATAAGCCCCGCATGGAGCAGATGGCGGCCGAGGCGTTGGGCGTCGAGGTCGAGATTGCCGGCGATATGGATTTCACCCTGTTGCCGCAGCCGCGCCTGCATTTCGAGAATGCAAGGCTGGGGCCGCAAGAGGCGCCGGTGGGATCGGCGCGGCTGGTCGAGGCCGATCTGTCGCTTATGGATTTCCTGCGTGACCGGTTCACAGTGACCCAGCTGCGGTTGATCGAGCCCGAACTCAATCTTGTGATCGATGAGGAAGGGCAATTGCAGACGCCGATCACGCTGGCCCAGTCGGCCACCGTGACCAATGTGTCGATCGCCAATGCGCGGCTGACCGACGGCGTGTTGCGGCTGACCGACCTGCGCAGCGGGGAAAGCTGGCAGGCCGACGCGTTTAATGGCGACATGCAGCTGACCGGGGTTCGCGGGCCGTTCGCCATCGAAGGGCAGACGGTGCATGAGGGCACAGCGCTTGGCGTGCGGGTTTCGACATCGGCGATGAACAATGCCGGACAGATGCAGGTGAGCGCCTTTGTGCGGCCGACAAGCGGTGCGTTTTCGGTGGCCGCCGAGGGCTTGCTGGAAACCGGCGGGGCGCCGAGCCTAAACGGGACACTGACCTATCGGCAGGCGGCTCCTCCTGACGATGGGGAAGCAGTGGTCGGCGGGGTGCTGCTGCAGAGCCCGCTCATTGCCAATGCCGAGCGCATTGAACTGCCGGAATTCGTGTTGCTTCCCGACGAAAACCAGACAGCGACGCGGCTGACGGGGGAAGCGTCAGTGAGCCTTGGGGCCGAACCGGCGTTCAACGCAATCGTTTCGGGCGGCGTGGTTACGCTGCAGCCGCGGGCGGTGACCGAAGAGAGCGCGCAACCGTTTGAAATCGTGCGCCTGCTGCGCGGCATGCCCGAGCCCTTGACCCCGCCGCTGCCAGGGCGGATCGCCATGTCGATCAACGAGCTTTCGGTGCGCGGGGTTGCCGTGCGCGACGTGCGGCTGGACGCGACGAGCGACGGCGATAGCTGGGCCGTCGAGGAATTTTCGGGCCGACTGTCAGGGGATACGACGCTCAAGCTGACCGGGCAATTGGGCAGGGCGGCGGGCTGGCCGGCCTTTGATGGCACCCTGGCCATGTCCTCGCCGCGGCTCGATGCGCTGGCGTTGCTCTGGAAGCGGGCCGGAGAAGGCAATCCGCTGTTCGGCATGGGCGGTTCGCTCAACGGACAGGTGCAATTGGTCAATGACCGGCTGCGGCTTACCGACGGGCTGTTCGTGCTTGACGAGACCGTTCACACAGTATCGGGCGACATGCGGTTCGGGGACGCGCCTTCACTGGAAGTAACCGCGGGGCTGTCGGCGCTCAATGGACGCCAGAGCACAGCGCTTGCGGCCCTGTTGCCGCCGATCGATCCGACGGGGGCGTTCGGGCTGAGTTTTCCGCAGGGGCGGCTCGACCTCGATGTCGAAGCAGCGCGGGTCGAGGGGCTGGCGCTTGACGATCTGTCGCTGCGCTCGGCTTGGAGTGCCGAGGGGCTGGACCTCGAAAGCGTTACTGTCGGGTCCTATGGCGGGGTCGGGTTCGATGGCACCGGGCGGCTCTCGGGGACGCTGGCAGCGCCGGTGATCGCGGGCGAAGGAAATCTCGACATTGCATCGAATGCGCCCGCGATGGCGCTATTGGCCGGCGAGGACAATCCCTTGCGCCAGAGCCTTTTGGGCAGCCTGCCCGCGCAGGTGGCGGTGGTTCTCGAAGCGCCCGGACGCGATGGGGTGCAGACGCTGAACCTCGATGGCCGGGCCGGCGCAAGCGAGGTATCGGGCCGGCTGGAAATGACCGGGGGCATAACCGGACTGGGGCGTGAAAATCTGGTGGTGGTGCTCGACGCTGGCGCCGAGAGTGGCGCACGATTGCTCGACCAGTTGGGGCTGGCGCCGCTGATTGCCGGTGAAGACGGTGCGATTGCCAGTGCACGACTCGAGGGCAATCCGCGTGGCAATATGGACGCCGAATTCTCGCTTGAGGGCGGCGGCGAGCGGATCGATTTTTCCGGCACCTTGCAATTGTCCGACCTCGGCTCGATCCGGGGCGAGGGGCAAACGTCGTTCCTGTTCGCGGACGGAGTTGCGCTGGCCGAACTGGCGGGCGCGCAGGGCACCTGGTTTCCGGGGCTGGAGGGCCAAGCCAACATAGGCTTTGTCGGCAATGACAGCGTGAGACTGTCCGAGATTTCGGCGTTTGCCGGCGAGCGCGAGATCGGTGGCACGCTATCGTATGCAGCACAGCGGGACACCGCGCTGGTGACCGGGTCACTGGGCTTTGACGGGCTCGATGTCGAGACGGTAGCGGCCATGCTGGCGGGTCCTGCCGGAGTGCTCAACCTTTCGCCCGGTGTTTGGCCTGATGGTCCCGTCGATCTGGGCGTCAGCCAGCGGACGACGCGCGGGCGGATTGCGATTACGGCGCCGGTGCTCATGGCGGGCGATGAGCGGCTGATCGAGGCGCTGGCGTTCGACTATGCGTGGGGCGAGGAGGATGTGGGGCTGCGGGGGCTGTTTGGCGAATTTGGCGGCGGCACGATCCAACTCGATGCGACGGCGTGCTGCGCCTCGGCGCTGGCCGACAAGAGCCTGAGCGGGCGGCTGACGCTCAATGGCGTGGAGATCGATGCTGCGCTGCCCGATACTCCGGCGGACATTCTGGGCGGTACCCTGACCCTGGGCGTGCAGTTTCAGGGGAGCGGGGACAGTTATCGGACGTTTGCGGGGTCGCTGAACGGGGAGGGAAGCTTTTCGGTCGAGGATCTGCGGATCGAGGGACTGTCTCCGGACGCGTTCCAGGCGGCGGCCAATGTGGACAATCTGATCGAAATCGATCCCGAAGCGCTGGAAATCCTCGTCGCGACGGCGCTGCAATCCGGTCCGTTCGAGAGCCAGGACGCGGGCGGGCTGGTGCGGCTGATCGGCGGGGTGGCGCGGATCGCCAATATTGCCATCGACGGTGGCGACGCGCGGCTGGTGGGCGGGGGAAGCCTTGATGTGGAAACCGCCGCGCTCGAAGCGGACTGGACGCTGGCGCTGACTCGGGCGTTGGCCGGAAACGGGCTGATTACCGAAACCACCGGGCGGATCGGCGTCGGGATCGATGGGACACTGTTTGCGCCCGAGCGGAGCCTCGATCTGGGACCGATGGTGGATGCCATCCAGATGCGGGCCTATGAAATCGAGCTCGATGAGCTTGAGGCGTTGCGCGCCGAGCAGGAAGCACGCCAGCGCGCCGCGGCAGAGGAGCAGGCGCGGCTGATGGAAGAGGAAGCGCGGCGGCAGGCCGAATTGTTGCTGCAGCAGCAACAGGAAGAGGCCGAGCGGTTGCAGAGCGAGGAACAGCAGCGCCAGCTTCAGGAACTGGAAGAGCAATTGTCCGACCCCGTGCCACCGGAGCCCGATGCCGGGGCGGGCGAAAATCCCAATTCGTCGATCACCGTGCTGCCGCCCGGCTCGCTGCAACTGCAGCCGCTATAGCTTGGGGGCCGAGCGGTACCAGGCGAGAACGAAGACACGGATGGCCGAGGACAGGTTCGGGTCCTCGCGCGTTTCGTCGATTTCAGCGATCAGATGGGGCAGTGAGACGCCGCGTGTGCCGGCGATGGATTCGAGCGCATCCCAAAAGGGCGGCTCGAGCGCGATGGAGGTGCGATGGCCGGCAATGGTCAACGAGCGCTTGCGCACCGCGGACTACTTTTTGCGGAAGGAATCGAGGCTGACGACCTTTTCGCCATTCTCTTCGGCCGTGGGCTCGGCTTCGACAACGTCGCTGGTCTCATCGGCGTCGGGGTCATCGGGATCGGCGACAACGCGGGGTCCGGCTTGAACCTCTGCAACTTCGAACTGCAGGCCAAACTGGACGGAGGGGTCGAAAAAGCCCTTGATGGCCGAAAATGGAATGAGCAGGATTTCGTTGACACCATCGAACGACAGGCCGACTTCAAAACCGGTTTCAGAGACTTTGAGGTCCCAATACTGGTTCTGGAGGACGATGGTCATTTCCTTGTCGTATTGAGAGATCAGTTTCTGACTCAGGCGCACGCCGGGGGCTTGCGTGACGAAGGAAATGAAGAAGTGATGATCGCCGGGCAGGCCGGTGCGGGCAACTTCGCTCAGCACTTTCCGTACGACGCCGCGCAGGGCTTCCTGGGCCAGAATATCGTAACGGATGTGGTCTTGTGCCATTGATGGCGGCTCCCTAAGCGATTCTCATTTGGCCCATAACAGCCTGAATTTGCGCCGGGTTTCAAGCTGGCACGTTTTTCGTTTCCTGGAAACGAAAAACCCAGCGATTCTGTGGTGGTCGCGCTCCCGAACCGGAAAAATGGACCCACTTTTCCTGGAAGCGCTAAATCCGTTCTTTAGTGGTCGCGCTTCCAAACCGAAAAAGTGGACCCACTTTTCCTGGAAGCGCTCCGGAGAAAATGCAGGCTTCTGTTGCCAGGTGCCTGCGAACCCCGCCTTCACCCGGCTAGGAGTGAAGGGCTTAATTTCCCAATGCTAGCACTGCTTACGCAGCGATAGCGACTGGAGCCTTATTGTTGTCATTTGCAACTATAAGTTTTAGTCCGATGACGGTGGTACCATGCCGAGCGAAAACACACCCTTTACGCCCTCGTCGATCCTGTTTCGCCCCCATAAGCCTCTGTAAGCAGAGGGTTTTTGGTGGAGGCGCCGGGTACTGCCCCCGGGTCCGATGGGTTTATTACGATGGCAATTTATCGCCATAGCCGTTGCCGGCAGCTTCAATATAAGGGCCATCGGCGGCGATGAAAAGGGGGCAGCAACAAAGGGTGCAAAAACTTCCCCCGCAAACGATGGCCCCGCCGGTCCGCTGCGAATCGCGCTAGCATTGCCATACGATGAAGCAGTATCTCGATCTTTTGCGCCATGTGATGGAAAACGGTGTGGACCGGGCCGACAGGACCGGGACGGGCACCCGTTCGGTTTTCGGCTATCAGATGCGGTTCGACCTCAATGAGGGGTTTCCGCTGCTGACGACGAAAAAGCTCCATATCCGGTCCATCGTCTATGAGCTGCTGTGGTTCCTGCGCGGGGACACTAATGTGCGCTGGCTGCAGGAGCGCGGGGTCAAGATCTGGGACGAATGGGCCGACGAAAACGGCGATCTGGGGCCGGTCTATGGCAGCCAGTGGCGGAGCTGGCCGGCGCCTGACGGACGACATATCGACCAGATCACCAATCTGGTAAACCAGATCAGGACCAAGCCGGATTCGCGACGGCACATCGTTTCGGCCTGGAACCCGGCGGAAGTGGACGAAATGGCGCTGCCGCCATGCCACTGCCTGTTCCAGTTCTATGTCGCCGACGGCAAGCTTTCGTGCCAGCTCTATCAGCGCTCGGCGGATATCTTCCTGGGCGTGCCGTTCAACATCGCGTCCTATGCGCTGTTGACCCATATGATGGCCGAGGTGACCGGGCTCGGGGTGGGCGATTTCGTCCATACGCTCGGGGACGCGCATATCTATCACAATCATTTCGAGCAGACCCAAACGCAGCTTGAGCGCTCGCCCAAGCCCTTGCCGCGGCTTGAGATCAGGCCCGGGCGCGATTCAATATTTGATTTCGAGTTCGAGGATTTCGAGATCGTGGGATACGACCCCGATCCGCATATCAAGGCACAGGTGGCGGTATGAAATCATGGGCAATCGGGGCAATGGCATTGGGGCTGGCGCTCCCGGCCCATGGCAATGATACCACCGCCACTGTCGGGGTGGGCGGGCTGCAGTTTGCGCAGAACGAGAATGTGCGCATGCTCAGCGAGGACCTCTATCTCTCAATGGACGAGGTGCGCGTCACCTATGAGTTCGAGAATCTCACCGACACCGACCAGCACGTTCTGATCGCCTTTCCGATGCCCGATATCGAAAGCTCGCCCTATGAGATGGCGGGGTTTCCGACCGATGATCCTGAGAATGTGTTCGGGTTTTCGACCACCTTTGACGGCCAGCCGGTGGAGGCGGAACTGCATCAATCGGCTTTCGCGCTCGGGGTCGATCGCACCAAGGAACTGCAGAAGCTCGGCGTGCCGCTGGCGCCGCATCTTTTGTCGACCGAGGATGCCATCAACGCATTGCCCGAGGCAGACCAGCAGGTGCTGGTGAATATCGGCGCGCTTGGGGCGCACCCCTATGAGGATGCGAGCGGATATCACTCGCCGGCCTGGACGCTGAAATCGGCCTATCTGTGGGACGCGGTTTTCCCGGCGGGCGAGATCGTTGAAGTGCACCATCGCTATACGCCGGGGCTGGGCGGGACGGTTGCGGCGACGTTTGTCGACACCGAGTACGGCCAGCGGGCCGAGTATGAGGAGAAATACTGCCTCGAGGACAACCTGGCGGCGGCGGTCGAGCGGACGCTGACCAGTCCTGATGAGCCGTGGTCTGCGCCGTTCACCGAAGCGTGGCTCACCTATATTTTGTCCTCGGGCGCTAATTGGGCACATTCGATCGGTACGTTCAGGCTGACCGTCGACAAGGGCAGCGAAGACAATTTTGTCTCGTTCTGCGGCGAGGGCGTCACCAAGACAGGGCCGACGACCTTCGAGATGGTGCAGGAAGATTTCTACCCCTGGCAGGATATCGAGGTGCTGTTCGTGGTGCGGAGGGAAGACTATTGAGACCGGATAAGGATGCGGCGCGGGCGCAGCTTGCGGAGCTGACGCGGGCGGTGGGGCAGGTGTCCGACACCTATGCCACACGATGCGATATCGAGAGAGACCGCGACTGGGCAGCGTTAAAGCTCAGCGAGGAAACCGGGGAACTGGTGGCGGCCTTTCTCAAGACGACTGGCCGCGGACGGCGCCATGACACGTCCGAAGATGGCCTGCGCGAGGCGCTGGAGGACGAAGCGGCGGATGTGCTGGCCATGCTGCTGATCTTTGCCGAGCAGAACGGGATCGATCTGACAGCGGCGCTGGAGCGCAAGTGGTTCCGGTATCTGAGTTAGAGACCGTTTCCGGCCCGACGCTTCAGTCGTGCTGACGGCACGCCAGAGCCCGATCCAGTCCGATGGAAACGGTCTGGGGCCCTAAGTCTTTGTTTTGGCGTGTGATCGACCCGAAAGTCAGCGACTTTTCCGGGTTGCACTCTAGGATATGGCGATGATCTCGATTTCCCTGTCGCCGAGGTTCGCGACCGGGGGCCTTGCCCATCAGGGCGCGGGCCAGGGGTGAAACGTAGGAGATCGAGCCGGCTTTGGGATCGGCCTCGTCCTCGCCCACTATGCGGTATGTTTGTGTCCGGCCATCGTCGCGGCTGAAGGTGACTGTGCTGCCGAAAGCGACGGCATCGGTCTGGACGGGCGCCGGGATAAGCTCGGCGGTGCGCACGCGCTGGGTGAAATAGCGCAGATCGCGCAAGGGGCTGGCAGCCTCGCGGCGCCGATCGTTTACATCTTCAATTGCACTGGCAGCGTCATAGGCCTTGCGGGCGGCATCGAGTTGCGCGTGAAGGGCTTTCAGCCCCGCCTCGGTCACGAGGTTGGGCTCAGGGGAAATCGGGCGATCGGGAAGCAGGGTTTCCGATGCCGTTTCTGCACTTTCTTCCTTGGTAAAAGCGACGCTCAATCCTGTGAACTCCTTTGGGTCCGCGAGACTGCGGGCTGCACCGATTATCTGGTGTGTAACGGCCGAGGTTAAAAGGGCCGTGCGGGGGAATCCGGTGTGGCCCGGTTGGGTTCATTGGTCAAATCGCCACCATCGGGCACCGCCACGCCTTCGCTCGGCACTTCCGAACTGCCGATCTCGGCGGGATTGTTGGTGCGCTCGGGCTCGTCGACCGTAACCGGGCCACTTTGCGGATCGGTCATATTGGTACCTCGTTGTCCATCTTACTCAACGCTTTCGGAGGGGCGAGGTTCCTGCACCTAACCATGTGAAACCGGACCTTCCTGCGCACGCTATCTTGTAAATAACTGGCTGGTCAGTTATTAATGTATGAGTGTCCGATGAGTATATGAGTTGAGCGATGGTGAGTGAGAGTGCCAAACCGAGCGGTCCGAAATTCCGCAGACGGTCCGAAGCCCGGCCCGACGAGGTGCTGGACGCGGCGCTGGAGCTGTTTGTGGAAAAGGGATTTGCCGCAACGCGGGTGGAGGACATCGCGGCGCGGGCGGGGGTGAGCAAAGGGACCGTTTATCTCTATTTCCCCTCCAAGGAAGCCGTGCTCGAAGGGCTCGTGCGCCGGGGCGTCCTTCCGGTGGCCAACAGCGTGATAGAGCAATTTGCAAAGGTTAGTGGCGATCCGCGGCTTATCCTGGCAGGCGCGATCAGGATGTTGGGAAACCGGCTTTCCGATCCAATGATCGGCGCCATACCCAAGGTTGTCCTGCGCGAGGTTGTGAGTTTTCCGCAACTGGCCGAGATGTATCGGCGCGAAGTGCTCGATCGCACTATTCCGGTTCTTGTATCGCTCATCGAGCGGGGCATCGCCGAAGGCTATATGCGCCCGGTCGATCCGGAGCTGACCGTGCGCTCCATTGTGGGGCCGCTGGTCATTCATGTCGTGCTTGCCCAGGTTTTCGGCATCGTGCCCAAGGGCGGCATGGAAATCGAGGCGTTGATCGACAACCATCTTACGGTCCTGTTCGGCGGCCTGAGCGCGCCGGGCGCGCCGGACATCGGGTGAGCGCCATGGATGGGTTCCTGTCCTGGCTGTTTGGGCTGATTGCCATGATCGTTCCCGGGTTCGGTGTCTCGGAGCCACCGGCGTGGAACGGCTATGTGGAAGCCGATTATGTCTATCTCGCCGCTCCGGGCGCCGGCACGATCACGGCGATGTCGGCGCGCGAGGGCGAGGTCATCGAAGCGGGGGCCATGGTGTTCACCCTCGACGATGGCCAGCAGCGGGCCGCACTCGACGGCGCGTTGGCGCAGGTCGCGGCGGCGCAGGCCAATGTGGACAATCTTTCGACGGGCAGCCGGGATGCCGAACTCGATGTGATCCGCGCCAGCCTTGCCCGGGCCCGGGCCGATCTCGAATTGACGCGCCAGCAGGCCGAGCGTACCGGCGCATTGCTGGAGCGCGGGCTGGCGCCTCAGGCGCAGGCCGATCAGGCCGACGCCAATCTGGCGAGTGCCCAGGCGCAGGTCGATGAGCTCGAAGCTCAATTGCGGGTTGCCGAACTTCCGGCCCGCAATCCGCAACGTATCGCCGCCGAAGCCTCGCTTGCCGCTGCGCAGGCCAATGCCGAACAGGCCCGGCTGGCGCTCGATGATCGCATTGTTGCCGCTCCGATCGACGGTCTTGCCGCGCGGGTATATTTCTCGGCGGGTGAGTTCCTGGGGACGGGTGTGCCGGCGGTGGCTTTGCTTCCGGATGGGGCGCTGGAGGTCAAGTTCTACCTGTCGCAGGCCGACCGGGCGGATTTTGCGCTGGGCGATCAGGTCGCGATAAGCTGCGACCGGTGCCGCGAGGGACTGACGGCCACAGTGGATTACTTCTCTCCTGACCCCCGGTTTACGCCGCCGGTCATCTATAGCCGCGAAGAGCGGGACCGGCTCACGTTCCTCGTCGAAGCTTTGCTGGATGAGGGCTCGGAGTTGCTGCCGGGACAGCCAGTTACGGTTTCGCGATGAGTGGCGAAGCGGTCATCGACGTCAGGGGGCTGACCAAGGCGTTCGGCGAGAAGCGCGTCGTCGATCATTTCGATATCGTCGTGCCGCGCGGCGCCATTTATGGCTTTCTCGGGCCCAACGGGTCGGGCAAGACGACGACCATTCGCATGCTTTGCGGCCTGCTGACGCCGGACGAAGGCGAGGGCACCTGCCTTGGGTTCGACGTGCGCAAGCAGGCGAGCCGCATCAAGCAGCAAGTCGGCTACATGACGCAGAAGTTTTCTTACTATGAAGACCTCTCGATCCGGGAAAATCTGGACTTCGTGGCGCGCATGTACGGGCTGGATCGGCGCCGGCAACGGGTGGATGACGCGCTGAGCGATCTTGGCCTTGCCGACCGGCAGAACCAGCTCGCGGGCTCATTGTCGGGCGGCTGGAAACAGCGGTTGGCGCTGACCGCCTGTCTGCTGCATGATCCCCAATTGCTGTTGCTGGATGAACCAACCGCCGGGGTCGACCCCAAGGCACGGCGGGATTTCTGGGACGAGATCCGCCGGCTGTCGGCCAAGGGCGTCACCGTTCTGGTCTCAACCCACTATATGGACGAGGCCATCCAGTGCGACTTCATCACCTACATCGCCTATGGCAAAAAGCTGATCGACGGCAGGGCGGCGGAAATTCCCGCGATGATCGGGCTTGTGACCTACCGTGTCTCGGGGCCGGATATTGCGGCGCTGGAAGCCGAGCTCAAGACCGAGGACGCCGTCGAACAGGTCGCGCGTTTCGGTTCGGTGCTGCACGTTTCGGGCACCGACCGGGCCAGGCTCGACGCGGTCGTCGACACCTACCGCAAGCGCGGCACCCATGAATGGACGGAAAAGACCTCCGAACTCGAGGAAGCCTTCATCTATCTGATGGCAGGGGCACGGGACAATTTCTCCCGCGATGCGGCATGAGCTTTTCCCTGGCGCGGTTTCTGGCGGTTCTGACCAAGGAATTCATCCAGATGCGGCGCGACCGCGTCACGTTTGCCATGATGATCGGGCTGCCGATCATGCAATTGCTGCTGTTCGGTTTCATCATCAACTCAGATGCGCGGCACATGCCGACGCTGATCGAATTGAACGATGACGGCCCTCTAGTCCGCTCCATCATTTCGGGCATGCAGATTTCGGAGTATTTCGACATACGAGGGGCCGTAAGCGGGGCGGAGAATGGGGAGCGGGCGCTGCGCGAGGGCAGTGCGTCGTTCGTCATCGTCTTTCCCGACGATTTCGAGCGCGACGTGGTCCGGGGCCTGGCGCCGCAACTTCTGGTGGCCGCCGATGCGTCCGATCCGGCGGCCGTCGGCGGAGCGGTGGGCGCACTCGACGGCATCGTGCGGATCGCTGTGGCGGAGACATTCGCCGGGGCGCTGGGGAGCCTTACGCCGACTCCGGCGCCTTTCGGGATCGCGGTTCACAGACTCTATAATCCCGAGGGCAGCACCTCGACCAATATCGTTCCCGGGCTGCTGGCCATCATCTTGTCGATGACGCTGGTGATGATGACCGCCATCGCCATCGTCAAGGAGACCGAACGCGGCACGATGGAGATGCTGATCGCCACGCCGGCCCGGCCGCTGGAGGTCATGCTGGGCAAGATCTTGCCCTATGTCCTTGTGGGATACGTGCAGACCTTCGTATTCCTTCTGACCGGACTGACCTTGTTCAAGGTGCCGTTCGAAGGCTCGTGGCAGGCCTTTTTTATCGGCTTTAACCTGTTCATCGTCGTCAATCTGGCGCTGGGGTTCCTGATCTCGGCGGTAGCGCGCTCGCAGATGCAGGCCATGCAGCTCTCGATGTTCACCATTTTGCCGTCGGTTCTGTTGTCGGGCTTCCTGTTTCCGTTTGCGGCCATGCCGGGCTGGGCGCAGGTGCTCAGCAACATCGTGCCCGCCACCCATTTCCTGCGGGTTGTGCGCGCCGTCATGCTCAAGGGGGGCGGGGTTTCAGACGTTACCGGCGAACTCTGGGCGCTGGCGGCGATCCTGATTGTCATTTCGGCCATTGCCATGCTGCGGTATCGCCAGACGCTGGACTGACCCGCATCTGGCGGGAACAATTTGCCGCTTCCGGTGGAATCACCCATTGTCGGGGCCCGCAGCAAGCTCGAAGCCGCCAATGTCCCTCATCATACGCCGCGCCGAAAGCGCCGACGCCGCACTGGTGCACGGCTTCATCGTCAAGCTGGCCGAATATGAAAAGCTCAGCCATGAGGTCGAAGCGAGTGTCGAGCAGATCGGCGCGCAATTGTTTGGTGACGACCCCAAGGTCTTTTGCGAGATTGCCGAGCTCGATGGGGAGCCGGTGGGGTTCGCGCTGTGGTTTTACACGTTCTCGACGTTTCAGGGGCGGCACGGGATCTGGCTCGAGGACCTTTATGTCGATCCTCAAACGCGCGGGAAGGGGATCGGCAAGGCGCTGCTGGCCGCTTTGGCGAGGCGTTGCGTCGACGAAGGGCTGGGCCGGTTCGAATGGTGGGTGCTCGACTGGAACGAGCCGGCGATACAATTTTACAAATCCCAGGGGGCCGTTATGCAGAACGAATGGACGGTGTGCCGGGTGAGCGGAGCGGAACTGACCGCACTGGCAGGGAAGCTATGAATGCGGTGATTGCCATGATCGCGGCGGTGGGCCGTAACGGTGCCATCGGGGCCGAAGGCGATCTGCCCTGGCGGTTGCCGACCGACTTTGCGTTTTACAAGCGTACGACGATGGGCAAGCCTTTGATCATGGGGCGCAAGACCTTCGAAAGCATCGGCAAGCCATTGCCGGGGCGTACCAATATCGTTGTGACGCGGAGTGCGGACTTTGCCCATGATGGCGTAGAGGTGTTCGGGGATCTTGAGGCGGCGATTGCGCGGGGGCGCGAAATTGCCGAGCGCGATGGGGTGGACGAAGTGTTCATCAATGGCGGCGGGGAGATATATCGCGCCGCCATGCCGATGGCACAGCGGCTTTATGTGACTCATGTGGATGTCGCGCCAGAGGGTGATACCTTCTTTCCCGAGATCGATCCGACAGTCTGGACCGGCACGGCGTTGCCGGAAATCGTGGCGGGCGAGAAAGACAGCGCAGGCTTTACGATCACGGTCTACGAGCGGCGATAGAGCCTTCCGCGATCACGGGGCGGTCAAAATCGCGTTTACCATGGCATCAGGTGCTTCGTGCCGCACCCGGTTTCCATTGATCGGGGAGCCAGCCTTCCCTATATAAAACATCAATAAGCAAAAGCACTTTCACGACAAACCGAAAGGGACGAAATGCCGTGGGAAGACAATAGGGGCGGCCGCCGAAGCCGCAGCGGTGGTCCGTGGGGCCAGGCGCCGGGCGGAGGAGGCGGTGGCAACGGACCACGCCGTCCTGGCGGAGGAAACAATACTCCCAATCTCGAGGACATTCTGGCACGCGGCCGGCAGCAGTTCGGCGGCGGCGGGAATATTCCGGGCGGCGGTCGCTGGCTGGTGGTTGGTGTGGTCGCGGCAGCGCTGGTCTTCTGGGGCAGCCAGTCGATCTATACCATCGCGCCCCAGGAAGTGGGCGTCGAGCTGCTGTTCGGGCAGCCCAAGGACGAATTCTCCAGTCCGGGCCTGCATTTCCATTGGTGGCCCATCGAGCGCGTCGAGCGCGCGTCCACAACGGAAAATCAGACCCGCGTGGGTTCGGGCGGAGCCAATGCCCGTGACGAAGGGCTGATGCTTTCTGGCGATCAGAACATCGTCAACATGAGCTTTTCGATCCTGTGGCGCATTGCCGATCCGCGGCTTTATCTGTTCGAGGTTCGCGACCCCGACGAAATGGTGCGCCAGGCCGCTGAAAGCGCGATGCGCGAAGTGGTCGGACGTCGTACGGCGCAGGACGTGTTCCGTGACGACCGTACCGGTATCGCGCTCGAAGTGCAGCAGATCACCCAGACCATCCTCGACAGCTATAGCGTGGGCGTGACGATCTCCAACATTTCGATCGAAAACGTGGCACCGCCGGCCGAAGTGGCCGATGCGTTCGACGAAGTGCAGCGCGCGCTGCAGGACGAAGACCGCTTCCAGGAAGAAGCACGGCAATACGCCAATACCCTTTTGGGTAGCGCGCGTGGTCAGGCCGCTGCGATCCGCGAAGAGGCCGCTGCCTATCGTGACCGTGTGGTCAACGAAGCCGAAGGTCAGGCTGCGCGTTTCGTTGCCGTTTACAACGAATACCGCAACGCGCCCGAGGTTACCCGTCAGCGTATCTTCCTTGAAATGATGGAAGACGTTCTGGGCGGAACCGAGAAGGTGCTGCTTGAAGGCGGGCAGGGCTCGGGGGTCATCCCCTATCTGCCGCTGCCCGAACTGCGAAGCAGCGGGTCTACCCTCCAGACGGGAGGTAACCAGTAATGAACCGGCTCGTTATAGCAATCGTCGCACTGGTCATTGCCGCCTATGTGCTTTTTTCATCCCTGTTCATCGTCAACGAGCGCGAACAGGCCATCGTGATGCGCTTCGGCGAAATCACACGCGAAATCCAGGAGCCGGGAATTTATTTCAAGGTTCCGACCGATTTCGTGGAAACCGTTCAGTACATCGACAAGCGCCTGTTGCGCTATGATCTCGAACGCATCCGCCTGCAGGTTTCGGGCGGCCAGTTCTATATCGTCGACGCGTTCATCACCTACCGTATCGTCGATCCCATCCGGTTCCGCCAGTCGGTGCTCGGCAGCCTCCAGCTGGCCGAACAGCGTATCGCAACCCGTCTGGAATCGGCTCTGCGTGCCGTTTACGGCCTGCGTGAGTTCGATGCGGCGCTGTCCGAACAGCGTTCGGAAATGATGCGTGAAGCCAGCGATCTGGTGGCGACCGACATGACCGAACTGGGCATCGAGGTTGTGGACGTCCGCGTTCTGGTCACCGACCTGACGCCGGAAGTTTCCCAGCAGACCTATGAGCGTATGCAGGCCGAACGTAATGCTGAAGCCGCGCTGATCCGCGCTCGTGGTCAGGAACAGGCACAAATCCTGCGCGCCATCGCCGACCGTCAGGCCGTCGAAGTGGTTTCGGCCGCCAATCGCGATAGCGAAATCATCCGCGGTGAAGGCGATGCCGAACAGAACCGACTGTTCGCCGAAGCTTACTCCCAGGACCAGTCCTTCTTCGAGTTCTACCGCTCGATGGAGGCCTATCGCAACGCTCTGGGCGATGGGAACACTACGATGGTTCTCTCGCCGGACTCCGCGTTCTTCAACTATTTCGGTTCGGGCGGCGCATTGCCGGACTTCCCGGCACCGACGGCCACACCGATCGATATCGGGGTTGAAGGACCGAGCGAGCAGCCAATCGACTCCACCGAGATCGACGATCTGCTGGCAACGGATTCGCTGGTCTCAGGCGAAGGCGCAGATCTCGAGCAGAGCGTCCAGGACCTCGAGCAATTGCTCGAGACCGAGAACCTGGGCAGCGAGGGCGTGGACGAAGAAGCCGCTCCGGCTGAACCTGCACCCGATGCCGAGCCTGCTCCCGAGGAGGCCGCACCAGCCCAGTAAGGGCCTGGTCGCACACAAAAACGAGGCGCGCCCGAGGGTGCGCCTCTTTTGTTTGAGGAGGATAAGGTGAGCGATCTTTTTGCGGCGCTGGCGCTGGCCATTGTCATCGAGGGGCTGCTCTACGCGGCGTTTCCCGAGCAGATGAAGCGCATGGTCGCCCAGCTTCTCACGCTACCCAGCCAGCAATTGCGGCTGGCTGCGCTGGGAATGGCCGGGGTGGGACTGGTGTTGCTGGCGCTGGTGCGGTTGTGAGGACAGTTAGGTGATGGTGGCCTGCAAATGGCAATCTTCTGCGCTTCCGGTGCTCACGTACCAAATGTACGCTCCGCTCCGCTCCGGTTCTCAAAGATCACCATTTTCGGCTCACCCTGACCTAACTGTACACACAACCGTTTCTTCTGAACGCTTGAACCAGTCAAATTTCTGCCCCGCTACCACTGGTTGCGGCCATCGACATGTTCGATGGGCAGGGCTTCGATATCGAAATCGTCGAGCACCCAGAGATTGATCGAGATGCGGCGTTTGGTGGGGTCGAAGCGGGCCTGGGCTTCTTCCCAATCGCCTTCGGCAAAGACGGAATAGTCGGGGTTGTCCGAGAAGGTGGCGCAGCCGCAGGTGGGGCAGAAATAGTGCCTGTTCTCCGGAGTGGTCGGGGAATATTGCGCGGCGTTGCGGATCGGGGTGGTCAGCCGGAACTGATCAGGCTCGCAATAGGCCCAGAGCGCGCCCTTCTTGGTGCAGAAGGAGCAGTTGCAGCGCGTTGCGGTTTCTGGGGCGAAATCGATCTCGAATTTGGTGGCACCGCAATGGCAGCTTCCGGAAATGGGCATGGCTGATCTCCTCTTTTTAGTGCGAGGACACGCTACCCATACGCCCTGACAAGATATGTCAGGAGTGCGCTGGATTGGCGATGCGATAGAGAACGTGGGGGCGCAGGGGGTGGTTTTCGGCTATGCGGGGATGGAGAAAGTCGCCCTCGGTATCGCGGACCATGCCCAGCTTTTCCATGACACGCTGCGAGGGCGTGTTGACGGCGGCAGTGAAGGCGACCAGTTCGGGCAGGCCGCGACGCCATGCGGCAGCGATGTGGGCGTGGGCGCCCTCGGGCGCATAGCCCTGACCCCAATAGCGGCTGGCCAGCACCCAGCCGATTTCTTCGCGCGGATTGCCGCGCAAATCCATGTCGATATGGGCGGTGCCGATCAGCCCGAGCAATTGGCCGTCGGATTTCCGCTCGGCGGCAAGGAAGGCCGAGGTGCCTGCGTCAAGTCCGGCCATCATCTTGTCGACCCAGGCATCGGCGCCAGCCCGGTCGCGGGTGTTTGGATAATACCGCATGACGTGAGGATCACCGACGATGGCAGCGAAGGGAGCGCGGTCGGCGTCTTGCCACGGGCGCAGGATCAGGCGGTCGGTTTCGAGCAATTTTTGACTTTCCCGCTCCATTGCTCGAAATCCTTTTTTGTCGCGTTTTCGAACAGGATAAGTGGTGCCCACTTATCCTGAAAACACTCTGTGCCTCATCGCACGATGTCGTCGTCCGAATAGCCCTGGAGGTAGAGCAGGGCGGTGAGATCGGAATGATCGATGCGGACGGACGCCTGTTCGGCGACAATGGGCTTGGCGTGGATGGCGACGCCAAGACCGGCGGCCTGGAGCATGTCGAGATCGTTGGCACCATCGCCCACGGCCATGGTCTGGGCCACCGAAAGGCCTTTTTCAGCGGTCAACGCCATCAGGCGATTGCGCTTGGTGGTCTTGTCGACGATGGGCTTTTCGACAGTGCCGGTGAGGCGATCTTCGGCGTCGAACTGGAGGACGTTGGCGACGGCCTCGTCGAAACCGATCCGCTTGGCGAAATAATCGGCAAAGAGTGTGAAGCCGCCCGACACCAGCGCGGTATAGGCGCCATAGGCGTTCATTGTCTGGATCAGGGCGCGGCCGCCGGGCGCGAGTGTTATGCGCTCGCGGCGCACGTCCTCGACCAGCTTGCGCTCAAGCCCCTTGAGAAGCGCGACGCGGGTATCGAGGGCGGCTTCGAAATCGAGTTCGCCACGCATGGCGCGCTCGGTGATTTCGGCGACCTGGGGCTTGAGGCCCAGCGCGTCGGCCAACTCGTCGATACATTCCTGCTCGATCATCGTGGAATCCATATCGGCAACGAGCAATTTCTTGCGCCGGTTGGCGAGTGCCACGTATGCGGCGTCGATGGGCTGTGAGCCGATAATGTCGCGTGCGGTTGTTACGGGATCGGCGGCCTTGGGCGCGACGATCTCGCAAGCTATGCCTTGCGCGAGCCAGTTGATTTCGCCATGGGTTTCACGATGGACCGTTTCGACCAGGGCGTTGGACAGAACCGGCTCATTGGGATTGGCGATCAGAACGAGGACGGACATTCACGGGACCATGGCAAGGGACGGGGAAAAGCGTGCGGTTTTGATAGCGGGTCCGACTGCCAGCGGCAAGACGGCGCTGGCCATCGCGCGGGCCCGCGAAAATGGCGCACGGATCGTCAATGCCGATTCCATGCAGGTCTATGGTGTGCTCGACCGGCTGACGGCGAGGCCCAACAGCCATGAACTGGCGCGGGCGCGGCACGAAATGTTCGGGCATGTCGATCCTTCGCAGCGCTATTCGACCGGCGCGTGGCTGGCAGATGCTCACAAACAGGTTCAAGAGGCTGGCAAAGAGAATCAGGAGCTGATTTTCGTTGGCGGCACGGGGCTTTACTTCGATGCGCTCGTAAATGGATTCGCGCAGGTTCCGGCCATTGAGCGTGAATTTGTGGCGCAAGCTGAGAAACTGATTCAAGGCCTCGACGAGGCCGGGCGGATGGCACTGCTGGCCGAGAGGGACCCGGAAACGGCCAGCCGGATCAAGGTGGCCGATCCGCAGCGGGTGGTGCGGGCGCTCTCGGTTCTGATGGCGACGGGCAAGACGCTGAGCGCGTTTCAGGACGCCAACGGACCGGCGTTGCTGGATGGCTACGCTCTAGAGCGGATCGTTCTTATGCCCGAGCGCGCTGTGCTGCGGCGGCGGATCGGCGAGCGGTTCGAAGCGATGATGGAAGCGGGGGCCGTCGAGGAGGTCGAAGCCCTGAGGGCGTGCGACCTCGATCCATCGCTTCCGGCGATGAAGGCGATCGGCGTGGGCGAGATTGCGGCAATGCTGGCGGGGGAGATGGACCGGGACGAGGCGGTGGAAAAGGCGGTGACTGCCACCCGGCAATATGCAAAGCGGCAATCGACATGGTTCCGCAACCGGTTCGGCGATTGGACTTTTGTCGATCCGTTTGGCGGTTAGCCCAGCGCCCCGAGCCCGAGCCAGCCGATATAGGCCACGTAGAGCGCCAGCAGCACGCCGCCTTCCCAGCGGACGATTTCGCGTTGGGTGTAAGAGAAGGCCAGCAGGAGTGCCGTGGCGCCGAGCATGACCCAGATGTCGAGCTCGATGATTTCGCCGGGTACGGGGATGGGCTGGATCAGGGCGGTGATGCCCAGAATCGAGAAGACGTTGAAGATGTTGGACCCGATGATGTTGCCCAGCGCCAGATCGGTGTGACGACGGAGCGCAGCGACAACAGAGGTGACCAGTTCGGGCAGCGAGGTGCCGATGGCGACGACGGTCAGCCCGATGATCGTTTCCGAGACGCCAAGCGCCGTGGCGATTTCGACGGCGCTCGACACCAGGAGGCGGGCGCCCAGAACTGTGAGCGCGAGGCCGCCGATGACGAACAGGATCGACATGAGGACCGGCTGTTTGCCGCCGGTGGCTTCGACCTCCGAGGCAAGGCTGGCCGATGCCTGCGCCTTGCGATCTGACAAATAGGAATGGGTCAGATAAGCGATGAGCAGGGCGACGAGGACCAGTCCGGCCATGCGTCCCAGCGTGCCGATCACAACGATGGTGAGGGCGGCCAGTGAGGCCAGTACCAGCACCGAGCCATCGCGGCGCAGCACGGCCTTGTCTACGGCGATGGGGTAGAGAAGCGCAGTGATGCCCAGGATAAGCAGGATATTGGCGATGTTGGAGCCGACCACATTGCCAACCGCAATGCCGGGCGCGCCATCAAGCGCGGCTTGAACCGAGGTCACCAGTTCAGGCAGCGAAGTGCCGAAGCCGACGAGCGTCAGCCCGATCAAAAGCGGGGACATGCCCAGCTTTTCGGCAATGGCAACCGAGCCGCGCACGAAACCTTCGCCACCTGCCACGAGCAGAATGAGGCCGACGACGAGCAAGAGATAGACCATTTTTGTGTGAGCTCCTGGAAGGTCAGGTGACGGTGATGCGGGCCGCGCCTGTGACGCGGGCGAGATCGTCCGGTGCGATTTCAAACACCGATCGCGCATTTCCTGCGGCAGCCCAGACTGTTTGAAACGCGAACAGATCCTGGTCCATATAGATGGGAATGGATTTGGTTTGTCCCAGTGGCGAAACGCCGCCGATGGTAAATCCGGTGGCGTCGCGCACCAGATCGGCATCGGCGCGGCCCAGCTTCTGGCCGATCTGGCGACCGGTGCGTTTTTCATGGACGCGATTGGCGCCCGAAACCAGCACCATGATCGGCTCGCCGGTTTCCTCGCCGACAAAGACCAGCGATTTGACGATGCGGCCCACTTCGACGCCCACCGCCTCGGCGGCCATGACGGCAGTCGTCGCAAGCTGCTCCAGCACGACAATGCTGCCGGGGAGGTTGTGGCGGGCGAGGTCGGCGGCGACGCGGAGTTCGGATTGGCGCAAGTCTGTCATGGGACGAAGGGAGCCCGAACGATTATCGGTCGTCAAGTGGGAAGATGCTGACATGGGTTGTCAGTGGACCCGGCTAGGTAGCGCATCGACAGGTTCGTCTAACAAGGAGAATGACATGCTTGCGATCACTATCGTGCTCACCGAAGGCTATTCCGATTGGGAAATCGGGGTGCTTGCCGGTACGGGCGGTGCGTATTACGGCGCCGATATCAAGTTCGTCTCCCCCGAGGGCGGGGCGGTGACGGGGATTTCGGGACTGAAGACGGGCGCGCTGGGGCGATTTTCGGCACCGGATGGTGGCGTTGTCGTGGTGTGCGGTGGGCCGGAATTTGAGAGTGACACACCGCCCGAGATCGAGGAACGCCTTAAAGAAGCTTACGAGAACGGGTGTGCTGTTGCCGGCATTTGCGGTGCAACGCTGGCGCTGGCGCGAGCCGGGTTGCTCGATGATGTGGCGCATACCTCAAACGGGCTGGACTATCTGCAGGCAGTAAAAACCTATCAGGGTGCGGCGCATTACCGCGATCAGCCGCAGGCGGTGCGCGACGGGCGGATCATAACGGCGGCAGCCCCCGCGCCGGCGAGCTTTGCGGTCGCTGTGCTTGAAGCGGCGGGGGTTGAGCAAGAGGCCGCGGGCGTCATCATGGGCATGCTCTCGCAGGAACACGCGCGCTTGGGGAGTTGACGCGGCGCGCACGGCTTGCAGTAGTGCGCGTGACTTTGATTTGGGGAGGCGCCCATGGCCGGAAAAGCGTTGATCGTCATCGATGTGCAGAACGATTTCTGCCCCGGAGGCGCCCTGGCGGTGGAAGGGGGCGACCAGGTGGTGCCCGTTATCAACCAGCTGATGGGGCAGTTCGATCATGTCCTGCTGACCCAGGATTGGCACACTGCGGACCATTCGAGTTTTGCTTCCCAGCATGCGGGAAAAGCGCCGTTCGATAGCGTTGAGATGGCGTATGGCAACCAGACGCTGTGGCCGGACCATTGCATCCAGGGCAGCCACGGCGCCGATTTCCACCCCGAGTTGAACCTGATGCCGGCCGAACTGGTCATCCGAAAGGGCTTTCGGACGCAAATCGATTCCTATTCGGCGTTTTTCGAGAACGATCACACGACGCCGACTGGGCTCACAGGATATCTGCGCGAGCGGGGGATGAGCGAGCTGACCTTCGTGGGGCTGGCCACCGATTTCTGCGTTGCCTATTCGGCGCTCGATGCTGTCGGGCAGGGGTTGTCGGCGCGTGTGCTGCTCGAGGCGTGCCGGGGGATCGATTTGATGGGCTCGATGGAAACGATGATCAGCAAGATGAAGGCAGCAGGAGTGGACGTAATTTGAGCTCGTCGTCCAAGACCGACATTGCGCGGCGCGTTTTCAACCATACGTTCAAACTCGATCCGATCATCCGTTCGCTGCTCGACACCGATTTCTACAAGCTGTTGATGCTGCAGATGATCTGGGGGTTGTATCGGGATGTCGACGCGACGTTCTCGCTGACAAACCGCACGACCAGTGTGCGGCTGGCCGACGAAGTCGATATCGACGAGTTGCGAGAGCAGCTCGATCATGCGCGCACGCTGCGGTTCACGAAAAAGGAAATGATCTGGCTGGCGGGTAACAGTTTTTACGGCACCAAGCAGATCTTTTCGCCGCAGTTTCTGGCCTGGCTGGAAAACTTCCAGTTGCCCGAATACGAGCTGAGCGAACGCGATGGGCAGTTCGAACTGCATTTTCCCGGTAAATGGGTCGAGACGGCCATGTGGGAAATTCCGGCGTTGGCCATCATCAATGAATTGCGCTCGCGCCGCGCCATGCGGGGCATGGGGCGGTTTGCGCTCGACGTGCTCTATGCGCGGGCCAAGGCCAAGACCTGGGAGAAGGTCGAGCGGCTGAAAAAGCTCCCCGATCTGAAAATTTCCGATTTCGGGACGCGGCGGCGGCATTCATTCCTTTGGCAGCGCTGGTGCGTGGAAGCGCTCAAGGAAGGGTTGGGGGAGGCCCTGACGGGCACCTCCAACGTGCTTTTGGCCATGGACACGGATCTTGAGGCGCTGGGCACCAATGCGCATGAATTGCCGATGGTGGCCGCGGCGCTGGCCGAGGGGGACGAGGCGCTCAAGGAGGCGCCGTATCAGGTGCTCAAAGACTGGCAAAGCTATTACGACGGCAACCTGCTGATTGTTTTGCCCGATGCGTTCGGGACTGCGTCGTTCCTCGAAAACGCGCCTGACTGGGTGGCCGACTGGACAGGCTTCCGGCCCGACAGCGCGCCGGCAATCGAGGGCGGGGAAAAGATCATCGAATGGTGGAAGGCGCATGGGCGCGACCCAAAGGAGAAGTTGCTGATCTTTTCCGACGGGCTCGATATCGAGACGATTGACGCTGCCTACCGGCATTTCGATGGCAAGGTGCGGATGAGCTTTGGCTGGGGCACGAACCTCACCAATGATTTTGCCGGAACGGCGCCGATGCACACCCCGCAGCTCAAGCCGATCTCACTGGTCATCAAGGTGTCGAGCGCCAATGGACGCCCGGCGGTGAAACTTTCGGACAACCCGGCAAAGGCCGTTGGCGACCCCGCGGAAATCGCGCGCTATTTGCGGGTGTTTGGGGATGCGGAGATGGCCGAGCAGGCGGTGGTGGTTTAGAGCTATTGATCAAGGAGCGGGCCGATGCGCTTTATCAATCCTTTGCCGTTCGTGAGCGATATCGCCCGGTCCAAGGCGTTTTATCAGGAGCGGCTCGGCCTTGCGATTGCTCGCGATTTCGGGAATTTCGTTCTGTTTGAAACGGGCTTTGCCATCCACGAGGGCAGCTCGCTCGAGCAAGCCGTGTGGAAGGAGAGCCGGGGCTCAGATGCGCCTTACGGACAGAAAAACCTGCTGCTGTATTTCGAACATGAGGACGTCGATGCGGCTTTTGCCAGCATCGCTCCCCACGTCGATCTGATCCACCCGATCGAGCGGCAGGACTGGGGGCAGCGGGTTTTCCGCTTCTACGACCCCGATCGGCACGCCATCGAAGTCGGCGAGCCGCTGGACCTCGGTTAGGCGGCCGCGACCATCCGGCGTCTGTCGATCAGGCCCAGCCTGTCGCGCATGGCGAAACGGGCGGTGAGGACGACGGCGCAGAAGGCAAGGCCGGCGGCGAGGCCGAGCCAGATGCCGATGCCGGCTAGCCGGTCGGGCGAACCCAAATACCATGCGGTGGGCATGCCGACACACCAATAGCCGAACAGGGCGATATACATGGGGATCTTGGTGTCGTTCAATCCGCGCAGGATATGGACGGCCACGACCTGCGCGCCGTCGACGATCTGGAACAGGCCCGCGATGGCAAGAAAGGTCGTCGCCATGGCGAGGGCGGCGAGGTTGCCCGGATCGGTGGGGTCGAGGAACAGGCGGGTAAAAATCTGCGGCATGGTGAGAAACAGTACGCAGGTAATGACCATGAAGCCGGTGCCGATAATCATCGCAACCCAGCCGGCCTGGGCAATACCGCGGTCGCTGCCAGCGCCGAAGGCAAGGCCGACACGCACGGTAGCGGCCATGGAGAGGCCGAGCGGCACCATGAAGGCAAATGACGCGCATTGCAGTGCCACGGCGTGGGCGGCAAGCGCATCCGTGCCGTGCCAGCCCATGAAGATGGCGGCGACCGCAAACATGCCGACTTCGGCCATCAGCGTGAGCCCGATGGGCGTGCCGATGCGGAAAATTTCCCTGAACCGCAGCCAGTCGGGCTTCCAGAAGCGCACAAGGATGTGGAAGCGGCGGTATTTGCGGTGCGTGAGCGTGTAGGCGAGCAGCAGGCCGAACATTATGAGGTTGGTCAGCACTGTGGCGATGGCAGCGCCTTGCAGTTCGAGCCGCGGGAAGCCGAAATTGCCAAAAATCAGGCAATAGTTGATCGCGGCATTCACGACGACGCCCGCGAGGGTGACGTAGAGGATGATCTGGGTGGAGCCGAGCGCCGACAGGAACGAGCGAATGGCGAACAGCCCGAGCCCGGGATACAGCACAAGGACAGCAATGTGCATGTATTGTTCCGCCATACGGGCCAGTTCCGGTTCTTGTCCCGTGGCGAGCAGAATGTGTTCGATTTGCCAGATGAGCGGGAAGAGCAACGTGGCGACGACGATGCCGGCCCAGAACCCCTGACGTGCTGTGCGGCGCACGTTCTTGATCTGCCGCGCGCCCAGTGCCTGAGCGGCGAGCGGGGCAACAGCGGAAACGATGCCGCCGCCGAGCAGCAGGAAGGGCGTGAAAAATGACGTGGCCAGCGTGCCGGCGGCCAGATATTCGGGGCCCAGCCAGCCCATCATGATGACGTCGGTGGTGAACAGCGCGTTCTGGGCCACCTGCGCGACCACAAGCGGCCAGGCGAGCAGAAAAGTGGCGCGCAGCTCCGCAGCCCAGCCGGGCGCGGTGCGCATCGTGTCGGTCGTATTCATGTTCTGGCCTTCCCAAGCCGCGCCCAGCGCTTGATGGCGATGGGTGAACAGAACCCGATACACGCGAATCGGGTTCTTGTCAGCGGTCTTGGTTCCAGGCGGATTGACGCTGACAGCGGAAGAGCAGCGGTTGCGATGCGCGCCAAACCACTTGAAAAAGTTCACGAAATGGAGAAAGTTAAGAAATTGTCGACGGCGTTCAGTTTCGCTTCATGTCGAAAATTGTATGGCCAAGGGCCCCGCTCGCGGAACCAAAAGCGGCTAACCGCATTAATGGCGAGGGAACTCTAGAGTTAAGTCGCAGGAGGCTTGGAAATGAAAAAAGCATTTATTATCGGCGTTGCCCTTACTTCACTTATGGCCATTTCGGCCTGTACCCGTACCCAGGAAACCGCTGCTATCGGCGCTGGCGCCGGCGCGATCATCGGTGGCGTGACCACCGGTAGCGTGCAGGGCGCGGTTGTTGGCGGCGTGGTCGGCGGTGTCGCCGGTGCGCTGGTCGGCCAGGTGGCTGGCGAACCCAACCAGTGCTACTATCGCGCTTCGGATGGAACGCTCTACAAGGACGCTTGCCCGAGCAGCTAATCTGCCGCGCAAGGCAACAGAAAAGGGCTCGTGCTTTCCCAGCACGGGCCTTTTTGATTCGGCATGCCCGCTTTTTGGCTTGACCGGTCCCGTACCCGGCGGTACCAATGGCGCCGAAATCTGGAGACGCTTTCCGTGAAGACGGCACTTATTCTTGTAGTACGCAGGCGCATCGCAACATGAGGGCATAACCCTCGTGCGAAATGCGATGCGCCGAACACAGGTCCCTCACGGGGCCTTTTTTATTATCCAAATCCGGCTGTAGCGGGATGAAATTGAAGCAGGGAGTGGCTGACAGATGGCCGAACAGATGACCGGCGCGGAAATGGTGATCAGGGCGCTGACCGATAACGGGGTGGAGCACATTTTCGGCTATCCCGGCGGCGCGGCCCTGCCGATCTACGACGCGATGTTCCAGCAGGACAAGATCGAGCACATCCTTGTCCGGCACGAGCAGGGCGCGACCCACATGGCCGAGGGCTATGCCCGCTCGACCGGTAAGTGTGGCGTGGTTCTGGTGACTTCAGGGCCGGGCGCGACAAACGCCGTGACCGGGCTGACCGACGCGCTGATGGACTCGATCCCGCTGGTCTGTATCACAGCCCAGGTGCCCACCAACCTGATCGGGACTGACGGTTTCCAGGAATGCGATACTGTCGGGATCACCCGCAGCTGCACCAAGCACAATTATCTCGTCAAACACGTCGAAGACCTGCCGCGTGTGCTGCACGAGGCGTTCCTGATCGCGACGACGGGGCGGCCGGGGCCGGTGGTGATCGATATTCCCAAGGACATTCAGTTTGCGCTGGGCGACTATTACACGCCCGATGTGGAGAAGCTGCGCCACCAGAGCTACAGGCCGCAGATGGACGGCGATCTGGCCGCCATCGAGGCGGCGGTCGATCTGATGCTGCGCGCCGAGCGTCCCGTTTTCTATACCGGGGGCGGGGTCATCAATGCGGGTCCGGAGGCGTCCGAGCTTTTGCGCGAGCTGGCCGAACTGACCGGGTTTCCGGTGACGTCGACGTTGATGGGGCTGGGCGCTTTCCCGGCATCGAACGCGCAATGGCTGGGCATGCTGGGCATGCACGGAACCTATGAAGCCAATCTGGCGATGCATGATTGCGACGTGATGATCAATATCGGGGCGCGGTTCGACGACCGGATCACCGGCCGCATCGATGCGTTCTCGCCGGGTAGCCGCAAGATCCATGTCGATATCGACCCGTCCTCGATCAACAAGGTCGTCAACGTCGATATCCCGATCATCGGCGATTGTGCGCGGGTTCTCTCGGAAATGATCCGCATCTATCGCAGCAAGACCAACCAGCCGCGCAGCGAGGCGATTGCGCCCTGGTGGGCTCAGATCGAGAAGTGGCGGGCGGTCAATTCGCTGGGCTACAAGAATTCCGAAACCACCATCAAGCCGCAATACGCCATCGAGCGCCTCTATGCTGCAACGAGGGCGCAGGCCAAGGACGTGTTCATCACGACCGAAGTTGGTCAGCACCAGATGTGGGCGGCGCAGCACTTCCATTTCGACAAGCCTAATCGCTGGATGACGTCTGGCGGGCTTGGCACCATGGGCTATGGCCTGCCGGCCGCCGTGGGCGTCCAGGTTGCGCACCCCGACGCGCTGGTCATCGACATTGCCGGCGAGGCGAGCGTGCAGATGACCATGCAGGAGATTTCAACTGCGGTTCAGTACCGGCTGCCGGTCAAGATATTCATTCTCAACAATGAGCGCATGGGCATGGTTCGCCAGTGGCAGGATCTGCTGCATGGATCGCGCTATGCACATTCCTATTCGGAATCGCTGCCCGATTTCGTCAAGCTGGCCGAAGCCTATGGTGCCAAGGGCGTGCGTTGCGACACTCCGGCGGACCTCGATGCGGCGATTGCCGAAATGCTCGATTACGACGGGCCGGTGCTGTTCGATGTGCTTGTCGAAAAGGACGAGAACTGCCTCCCGATGATCCCGTCGGGCAAGGCGCACAACGAGATTATCCTGTCAGATACCGCCAATATCGGCTCCATCATCGATGAGAAGGGGCGGGCTCTGGTTTAAGGGCTCGAAAGGAAACGATCATGAACGCACATCTGCAACCCACGGGTTCGGCCTATTTTCTGACCACCGAAACGCAAGCCACCGAGCGCCATACGCTGACGGTGCTTGTGGACAACGAGCCGGGGGTTCTCGCCCGGGTGGTGGGGCTGTTTTCGGCTCGGGGATACAATATCGACTCGCTGACGGTCAGCGAAACCGAGCACGACAGGCACCGCTCGCGCATTACCGTCGTCACCGTCGCGACACCAAAAGTGCTGGCGCAGATCAAGCTGCAGCTCGAACGGCTGGTGCCGGTGCACAAGGTGCACGACCTGACTGCAGAAGGCGGCTCGCTCGAGCGCGAACTGGCGCTGCTCAAGGTGGCCGGTAAAGGGGAGAACCGTGTGGAGACCCTGCGGCTGGCCGACGCGTTCCGGGCGCAGGTGGTCGATGCGTCCACCGAGAGCTTCGTGTTCGAGATTACCGGCAAGCCAAGCAAGATCGACCAGTTCATCACGCTGATGACACCGCTCGGGCTGGTGGAAGTGGTGCGCACCGGGCTGGTGGCGATCACGCGCGGGCCCGAAGGCATGTAGGCCTGGAGCTCAATCCGTCCCGATTGGACTGGGCCGGCCGCTCCGGGACCTTGTTCTGTCGTGCGGTCGAACCGGAAAAGTCTTCAACTTTTCGCTTCGCGGCCCCTCGGGTCCTAACCGCACTCGAAAAGTTGAGGTTTGCGTGAGCCTTATTTCGCGATAGACGAGGGCCGTACATTTCGTACGGCCCTTATTTTTTCAGACTGCCGCCATGACCAAGCTTTCCGTCAATCTCAACGCAGTGGCGCAATTGCGCAATCGCCGGGATCTGCCCTGGCCGAGCGTCACGGGTATGGCGCGCATCGTGCTCGATGCGGGGGCGGTGGGCGTGACAGTGCATCCGCGCCCGGACGAACGTCACATCAGGCGCTCGGACGTGTTTGACCTGGTCAATCTCTTGCGCGCCGAATATCCGCATGCCGAATTCAACATCGAGGGCTATCCCACGCCGGATTTTCTCGAGCTGATTGCGGCCGCAAACCCCCATCAGGTGACGCTGGTTCCCGACGCACCCGAACAGGCGACTTCGGACCATGGGTGGGACTTTGTCACGCACAAGGCGTTGCTGACCGACGTCGTCGCTGAGCTGGCGGCGCCGGGACGGAGGGTGTCGATGTTCTGCGATCCCGACGCGAGCGGGGCGGCGCTGGAGGCGGCAAAGGCGGCAGGGGCCGACCGTGTTGAGCTTTATACGGGGCCGTACGGCGCGTGCTACGACAACAGCGAAGCGGCGGTTTCCGCACTGGCCGATCTGGCCGAAACGGCCCACGCGGCCCACGCGCTGGGACTGGGGATCAATGCCGGGCATGATCTGACACTGACCAATCTTCCCGCTTTCCAGACCATCGTTCCGTTCGTCGATGAGGTTTCCATCGGTCACGGAATTACCGCCGACGCGCTGATCTTCGGGTTTGCGGAAGCCGTGCGGAAATATCTGGGCGCCCTAGGCCGCTAGAAACCGGGACAGGTCAGCGGTTTTGTCGTTTCGGACCTGTGGTTTGTTTGTTCGACATCGCCGAACAGTGGCGTATTTCTGTTCCGAAGCTTAAATTATACATAAATTTCAGATATTTAGATTTCACAAGAATGATCTTTAGGCAGACGGATATGCCTAGCTTACAGACATGTGCCTACTTGAGCGCCGGCCCAGAAGTCACATATGCAGCCCTACTTACTGTTCGTAACCAAGTGTAGGGAAGTCATCATGTCCAAGCCGAAAATCGCAATCATTATCTCTTCAACCCGCGAAAGCCGCTTTGCCGACAAGCCGGCCCAGTGGCTGCTCGCCAAGGCGCAGGCGCGTTCTGAATTCGACGTCGAACTCGTCGACCTGCGCGATTTCGATCTGCCGTTCTTTGACGAAGTTGCCTCCAACATGTGGGCCCCCAGCCAGGACCCCAAGGCGATCGCCTGGCAGAAGAAGGTCGCTGAATTTGACGGCTTCATCTTCCTCGTTGCCGAATACAACCGCTCGATCACCGCGGCGCTCAAGAATGCAATCGACCAGGCCTATGTCGAATGGACCAAGAAGCCGGCCGCTTATGTCGGTTACGGTTCGGTCGGTGCGGCTCGCGCCATCGAACAGCTCCGCCTGATCAACATCGAACTGCAGATGGTGCCCGTCCGTCACGGCGTGCACATCGGTGGTTCGGAATTCTTCACCGTCTGGGGGGGTGGCAAGAACGAGCCGATGGAAACCATCGAGCCTGCAGTCGGCCCGAGCCTCAACGATCTGTTCGACAACCTCGTGTGGTGGACCAACGCCACCAAGGCGGCGCGTGACGGCAAGATCGAAGCTGTCGCTGCCGAATAAATTCCGGCCGCATGCCAAGCTGATAAGGGCTGCCCGAAAGGGCGGCCCTTTTTTTTTGCCATCCGCCGTGTCGCCATTTTGCCATGGACGGCGATTAGAGCCACACGATCACGGTGCGCAAAGGGGAACGGGATGTTGGACTGGCTCGAGACAGCGGGTGACTTTCTGATGGGGACGGCGATTTCCACCCTGTCGGTGGTGGGGCTGGGCCCGGACGAACCGGTGCGCTACCAGATGGATACGTTTCTGGCCGGCATGACCGAAGGCTGTGAGATTTCAAGCGATCTCGGGGTGTTCTGGGAACAGCTCGTGGCCGATGGCACGTTGATCGTACCCGCTGACGCCGGCGCGTATTTTTCCGCCACCCAGATCGCGGTGCGTGAAGACCACAGGGAATTGCGCGTGCCGGTGCAGGGCACATGGATGGGCCATGAGGTCGCTGGAATCTCGGTTATCGCCGGCATCGACAACGGCTACAGCTCTATCGGTGTCGTATTCGAGCCTGGCCAGCAGGCGTTGGACGCCGCGTTTGCGCCGCTCGCAGCGCAATCTGACGCCATCATGCAGGCTGACCCCGACAATCTGGTGGGAGCGAGCGCGGTTTACGGCACCTTTGGGGGCGAGCCGCAGTACATCTGCGACTTTTCCAACTAGCGCATTTCGACGAATCGCCTCGATTGCGCCAGGTCTTGTCTGGTCGCGCTTCCGGGCGGGACAGGTGCTCTAACGCGGCATATCCGGGCAAAGGAAGGGTACGGGCGAGGCGGTGTAGCGCTTTTCGACCGTTTCATCGCCTACCAGATGCAGGGCCAGAATCAGCTCGGCCTCGTTAAGTTCGACGATGTCAGCCTCAATGGTCATTGTGTCTTCCTGCCAGCTCAGTGAATCTTCGCCGGTCATCTTCCAGTTCGAGAGGCGATAGGTTTCCCAGCAGGAATCCTGGAGCATCGTGCCCTCGGACAGGAACAGGACCATCGAACCGGGCAAACCTGCATCCTCTTCGGACTGGACCCAGAACTTTTCGGTGAGCGAGGCGCCGATCATCGGCGCGGATGTCATCCCCTCGGCTTCCTGAGCTGAGGCGGGGAGGGCGCAGAGCGCCGCAACGGCAAGGGTCGCAAGGATAATCGGTCGCATCGTGGGCCTCGCTGGCGTTTGGTGGTCTGGAGCGTGCAGGGATGTTTGGCCCAAATTGTGGTGATTGCGAGCGGTTTCTTCCCGGTTCGCTCAAGTTTGTGGAAAGTGTCACCCCTGTGTCATTGCGCCTCCCTAAATGGCAGCTCCATTGTTCACATTGGAGCCATATCCATGACCCGCAAATATCCCACCTCCTTTGCGCGCCTTTCCGGCACGCTGGCGTTCTCGCTGCTTGCCAGCACAGCGCTTGCCGCTCCCCTTGGCGTGGGCACGTTCACCGTGCCGTTGCCTGACGTCGCCTATCCGATGCCGGTTGTCGAAAATTATACCCATCAGGCGGGTGTTGCCGCCGATGGGGCCGAGGTCAATCGCTACGACCGGGGTGAAAATCCGGTTCTCGAGCTGCATCGCGGTTTTGACGAAATCTGGAATCTTGGAGACGAGGCCTGGCGCTCGGGTGGCGCAAATGGCGACGGCGCGCTCGATTACTCCAATGTCGAGATCGTCGATCCGGCCGTGTGGGCGGCCAACATGGCCTATGTTCTTTCGGTGACCGGGAGTGCCCGTGACGATCAGGAAGCACTGGAAGCCTATCTCGACGACCGCCGTTCGCAGGGCTTTTCGGTGATCGATGGAATGGGTCCGCTGCTGGCCAGCATCTACGCTGCCGAAGCGCGGGCTTTCACGACAATCAACCACACGCTGGGTACGTTCGACCCCAATATGGTGCTGCCGGTCAAGGAAGACGATCACGGTACGGAAGCGGGAACGGGCGGCGAATCCCTGCAGGATTTCGTGGCGTTCATGGCCATGATGCGCGGGCCGGAAGGCACGACGTCGCCCTCGAAATACTTCTATGCCTCGCCGCGCCCATGGCGCATGAGCGATACGGGCCAAGTGGTGCAGACGGGCACCGATGTGATCGGGCCCAACAGCTTTGAGCGCTATGACAGCAATGTCGAGGTGATCCCCGCGCTGCTCAGCGCCCGCGAAACACGCGGCCGGAACAAAGATGGCGGCTATCCTTCGGGCCATACCAACGCCGGATATCTTGCGGCAATCGCCTATGCCTATGCGCTGCCGCAGCGCTACGAGGAACTTCTGACCCGCGCGTCCGAACTGGGCGAAAATCGCATCGTGACCGGCATGCATTCGCCGCTCGACGTGATGGGCGGGCGCACCATGTCCATGGCCATGGCCGCCGCTCTTCTTTCGGACCCCGAGCATGCCGAAATCAAGCAAGCCGCGCTCGAAAACATGCAGGCCGTGATGGCGGCAAGTGTCGGCGAAGAGACGACGATTGGTGCGGTGGCCGAGGACCAGCCGGGCGACCGCTGGGCAAACGATGCTGCCAACGCGGCGCTCTATCGCCTGCGGACCCATTACGGACTGCCGCAGGATGGGCAGGACATGGGGCAGGAGATGATCGTGCCGATGGGCGCCGAAGTGCTGCTTGAAACGCGTCAGCCCTATCTTTCGGCTGAACAGCGCCGCGTGGTGCTCTACACGACCGGCGTGCCGAGCGGCTATCCGGTGCTCGACGAATCCAACGGTTGGGGCCGGATCGATTTGGTGGCCGCGGCTGGCGGCTATGGAGCCTTCCCGGGCGACGTCACCGTGACCATGGAGGCGGATATGGGCGAAATGTACGCCGCAGACACCTGGGCGCACGACATTTCGGGCCCCGGCATGTTGACCAAGGCCGGTTCGGGCACGCTGACGCTGAGCGGCTACAACTCGTACGCGGGTGGCACGCAGCTGGAAGACGGCACGCTGGTGGCCGGAACCGCTATGGCACTTGGACTGGGCGATCTGCTGGTGAGCGGGGGTGTGCTGGAGGTTTCGGCACTCGGTCTCGACATCGCCGGTGAAGCCGCAATCGAGGGCGGCACGCTTGTGGTCGACCTTGGCGATGCCCAAGCAGGCAGCACGATCTCGGTTCTGCGCGCCGGCACTATCGTCGGTGCATTCGATGCGGTGACCGATGCCGACGGCAACGCGCTTGAAGTGCAGACCGCCGATGGCGAGATGACGATTATCGTCCCTTCGGCAGGCTAGGGCGCGCCAGCCCCGAGGCTGACAAAACTGCATGAAACCGAGCCGTCGCCTTGAAAGAGGCGGCGGTTCATCGTTTAAGGGCCAGGCGGGCTATATGGCGGCAAAATCGCTCTTGAAAATTGCCGAACCGTACCGTACGGTACGCCTCGCTCGGAGGGGCTGATTTGCCCGTTGGGCGAGGCTTTCCGGCTACGTTAATCGATAAGAGAGAGCGAGTCACGCTTGACCCCACCAACCCTGACCATAAGCGACGATGTGCTCACCGGCCGCCAGAAGGATGTTCTGGATGCGGCGCTAGGGCTTTTGGTCGATGGCGGCGACGGGCTGACCATGACCGGGGTGGCCCGCCGGGCGAGTTGCTCGAAGGAAACGCTCTACAAATGGTTCGGCGACCGTGACGGGCTTTTGACGGCCACCGTGCAGTGGCAGGCGTCCAAGGTTCGCGTCGTGCCGGTGGACCGGGAAACGCTGGACAAGCGTACGTTGGCCATCGCGCTGGAAAAATTCGGGCGGGACTGGCTGACGGTTCTGACGGGCGACATTTCAGTGGCGCTCAACCGGCTGGCGGTGTCCCATGCGGGACAGGAAAAGCGCAATCTGGGCGCCATCGTTCTCGAAAACGGGCCCATCGGCATGGCGCGGCGCTGCGAACCTTTGCTCGAGGCGGGCCGGGCGGCCGGGTTGCTCGATTTCGACGATACCGACCAGGCGTTTCGGACATTTTTCGGTCTAGTGGTCAGGGACACACAGATCCGCATGTTACTCGGCGAACAGAGACGACCGAGCGAAGAGAAGATTGCGGGGCAGGCACGCCGGGCACGCGAACAGTTTTTTGCGTTATACGGCGCTTAGAAAACTCAACCATCAATAATGACAAGCGACATAGGGAGAGACCAATGCGCGTTTATTACGATCGGGATGCCGATATCAATCTTTTGAAATCCAGGAAGGTCGCCATTATCGGATATGGCAGCCAGGGCCGCGCACATGCGCTCAACCTCAAGGATTCGGGCATCACCGACATCGCCGTGGGTCTGCGCCCCGGTTCTTCGACCGCCAAGAAGGTGGAAGCTGACGGGCTCAAGGTGATGAGTGTCGCTGAAGCGGCAGCCTGGGCCGACATGATGATGATGGCCACCCCCGACGAATTGCAGGCCGACATCTACCGCGACGATATTGCGCCCAATATCCGTGACGGCGCCGCGCTGGCTTTCGCGCATGGTCTCAACGTCCATTACGGGCTGATCGAGCCCAAGGACACCGTCGACGTCCTGATGATCGCGCCCAAGGGCCCCGGTCACACTGTGCGCGGCGAATATGAGAAGGGCGGCGGGGTGCCGTGCCTGATCGCCATCCATCACGATGCGACCGGCAACGCGCACGATCTGGGCCTTGCCTACGCTTCTGGCGTCGGCGGCGGCCGTTCGGGCATCATCGAAACCACCTTCAAGGAAGAGTGCGAGACCGATCTGTTCGGCGAACAGGTTGTGCTGTGTGGTGGTATCGTGGAACTGATCCGCGCCGGTTTCGAAACGCTGGTCGAAGGCGGCTATGCACCGGAAATGGCCTATTTCGAATGCCTGCATGAAGTGAAGCTGATCGTCGACCTGATCTATCAGGGCGGCATCGCCAACATGAACTACTCGATTTCCAACACTGCCGAGTGGGGCGAATACGTCACCGGTCCGCGCATCATCACCTCGGAAACAAAGGCCGAGATGAAGCGCGTTCTGGCCGACATCCAGTCGGGCAAGTTCACGTCCGAATGGATGCAGGAGCACAAATCCGGCGGCGCCCGCTTCAAGGGCATTCGCCGCAACAACGACGCTCACCAGATCGAGGAAGTCGGCACCAAGCTGCGTGACATGATGCCGTGGATCAAGGCGGGTGCTCTGGTGGACAAGTCGCGGAACTAGATTGGAGCTGGAACAAGGGAGAGGAGGCGTCGCCTCCTCTCATCGGTTTGATGTCTCGGCACTCGCCCGATAGCCTTCGAGCGTCGCGCGCATCATATTGGCGTAGGCGCGATCCAGGAAGGCAAGGCGGAACAGGGGGCCGCCCAGGGGCCCCAGGTTGCCAGGGAAATTGCCGGGCTTGAGCTTGAAGCCATACGACCATTCCAAACGCGTTGCGGTATCAGACGTGGCGGTAATGAGAAAATCGCCTACGCCGTAGTCTATGGCATCGGCCTGAGGCGTTGTATAATTCCAGACGACGTAGCGGAAATGATAGGCCGTCTCGGTCCGGTCGCGAACCAGCACCTGTTCGAGTACGGTCGAGCCATCCGAGAGGCAGACAAGGCGCCGTGTGCCTTCCATGCCGAATGCGCCCTCGGTCAGGGGGCGGGTCCCGACGACATGCGGCAGGTCGCTTTCGGCGACGGCATCCTCGAGTTCCGTGCTATTGACAATATCGAGGACCGTTCCGAGTGGGCTTGCGATTTCAATGGTTTCCGTGCGTTCGACGAGGTCATCCACGACAACGACCGGCGGCGGAACTGCGAGATAGGCCGAGGTGGGGGCGCAGGGAAGCGAAGTCTGGGCTCCGGCGTCAGTCGCAAGTGCCGCGGTGAGAAGGGTAAAGACGTGGCGGAACATTACAGAATTCCCGGGGTTAGGTTGACATTGTCAACCTAAGGGATCGTGGTTGACAATGTCAACTAAGGATGGCGTATTTTGACATCAACACGAGAGCATCTGGCCATGGCCGCAGCCGAACTGCTGGACATCGGCGGACCTAGGGCCGTGACATTGCGTGCGGTGGCGGAGCGGGTCGGGATGTCACACAATGCACCCTACAAGCATTTTGCGAGCAAAGAGGCGCTGCTGGCGTCCATAGCCGCGCGGGAATTGAACGCGCTCGCGGACGTGCTGGCGGAAGAGGGACGCTCGCTCGAGGAAGTGTTGGTGGGGTATGTAGACTGGGCGCTCCGGTACCCCAACCGGTTCCGGCTTGCCTTTGGTCCCTGGGACAAGGGCAGCCCCGACCTGAACGAGGCGGCAAGGCTGGCGCTGCGCAACCTTGGCTCGGCGGTGTCACGTGCACAGGACAAGGGGCAGATTCGACAGGGCGATTCCGAGCGTTTGGGTGCGCTCATTCAGGCAACGGTGCATGGCGCGCTGGAGATGGAGCTCAACGGGCACCTTTCGTCCAACGGCAAACACAATATGAACGCGCAGGACCTGGCGCTGACGCTGCTGGGGATGTTGGCACCAAGCCGCGTGACATGATGCCGTGGATCAAGGAGGGTGCCCTGGTGGATAAGAGCCGGAACCAGGGCGTCCCGTTCTAGCGTTTGCCAATGAAAAGATGCATGGCATTGGGGGTCGTTTGGGACCTTGTCATATCGTAGCCGAGCGCTTTGAGATCGAGCCCGGAAAATAGCGCTTCGCCGTGTCCAAGAAGCGCCGGTACAAAAGCAAGGTGCATTTCGTCGACCAGTCCAGCGGCAAGATAGGCGCGGATGGTGGCGACGCCGCCGCCGAGGCGCACATCCTTGCCTGCGGCGGCGCGCTTTGCCTGGTCCAGTGCCTCCTCGATGCCGCCGGTGACGAAATGGAAAGTCGTGCCCCCTTCCATTTCGAAAGAGTTGCGGGAGTAGTTTGTCAGAACGAAAACCGGGACATGATAGGGCGGGTTGTCTCCCCACCAGCCTTTCCAGCTGTCGTCGGGCCAAGGACCTCGAATGGGGCCGAACATGTTCCTCCCCAATATCCATGCGCCGATATTTTCAAAACCCATGCGCGCGATGTCATCGTCGGGGCCGGTCTCGCCGCTGTCGCTGCCCAGCACGTGTTTATTGAACGTGCGGGTTGGGTGAAACCAGGACATTAGGTCGGTTCCGTTGACGCCGACCGGGTTTTCCAGGCTTTGATCCGCTCCGGCTCCGAAGCCATCGGCGGACACTGCGAAACTGAGGACCTTGAGTTTGGACATTGTTTGTCTCCTATGGTCAGCGACCCGGGCGCCGATAGAGCATTACGGAAACTCCGGAGGGGAAGGTTCGGCTGTCGAACAATTGCAGGTCGAGGGGGCGATCGATATTGCCGAACATCGGTTTGCCGCCACCGACCAGCACGGGGTAGATGATGACCCAGTATTGATCGACCAAATCCTGGGCGATGAACTGGGCGGCCAATTGTGCGCCGCCGACGCTGATATCTTTGCCCGGTTTGGCCTTGAGCTGGGCGATCTCGGTGGCAATGTCGGCAGTCGCAATACGGGTGCGTGGACCGACGGACTTCAGGGTGCGCGAAAAGACAAGCTTGTCGAGCGCGTTCCAGATGCGGGCGTAGTCGAGGATTTCGGGCTCGGCGTTCGGATCGTCAGCCGCCGTGGGCCAGAAGCTGTTCATGGTCTCATAGAGACGGCGGCCGTAGATGCGGGTATCGATCCCGGCTTCGAGGTCATTGATATAGGCGTGGACATCGGGTTCGGGGTGGGCGAACGCAAAATTGCCGGAAGCGTCCTCGATATAGCCATCGAGGGACATTGGCAGGGAATAGATCAGCTTGCGGGTCATGACATCTCCTGGCGTGGCTTGCCGACGCTGCAATACAGCCGGCTTTTACGGCTTACAGTTCGTTGAGCGGCCAGATTTCGACCACGCCGTGCGCTACGGCGCAGGGTGTCGTCGACGCCAGCGCGATAGCTTCCTCAATGTCGCCGGCTTCCACGATCGAAAAGCCGGCGATGGGCAGGTCCGAAGAGAGGTAGGGCCCGGTTTCGGTCTGGACACCGGCACCTTCGGGGTTACGAACCTGGACCGGGGTTCCGGCAATCCCCATTGTGACGCCGCGCCGCTTGAGCCAGGCGTCGTGATCATGGGCGGCATGCTTGATGTCTTCTGGCGTCCGGTCGTACCCGGCCCTGTCGCCATAGCCGATAGCGATGTACTTTGGCATTGGTCGATCTCCACGTTCGATGGATTTGCGCGTTGCCGCGCCGTTCGGTTTTGGTCTCAGGTCGGACTTCCCAAGCGATAATAAAGAACGACACCGCCGTTCTTGAGCGGCTGGGTCTTGATGAGTTCTAGATCAATCCGCAGGTCGGACCGCTTGAAGAGTGGGTTGCCGCGTCCGAGCAGGAGCGGGGCGATGCCGAGGCGATATTCATCGACAAGGCCGGCAGACAAGAGCGAGGACAGAAGCTCGGCGCTGCCGTAGACATAAAGGTTGCGTTCCGACTTCGCCTTGATTTTGCGCAGCGCTTCGACGGCGTCGCCGCTGACAAGGGTCGTGTTGTTCCATTTGGGGTCTGTCAGCGTATTGGAAACGACGATCTTGGGCAGGGCGTTCATGGCGTCGGCGATGGGGCCGCTTTCGGCTCCACTGGTCCAGTGCGCGGCCATGCCCTCATAGGTGCGACGGCCAAAGACCAATGCTTCGGTATCGGCCAACTGGGCCTCCGAAAGGGCTGCCAGTTCGTCCCCCCAGATCGTTTCGTGCAGGGAGAGGTCCCAGGGCTCGGGGCCTTCGAAATAGCCATCCAGGCTTGCGACGTTCCAGACGATCAGTCTGCCCATCGTCAATCCTCCACAACTTTGGCGAGCGCGGCCAAGAGGCCGACCGTTCCGTTTTCGCGGATCTTGGGGTCGTCGAACCCATCGAGATATGCGCCCTGTTCGGTCAGTTTGAGTTGCGTTCCATCTGCTGCATCGGTCAATTCGATTGTGGTGAGCGATGCAGAGATGTGCTGGCCGTCGGCGTCCATGTCGTATGCGTAGATGATGCGCTCGTTCTCGATGATGTCGAGATAGAGGGCATCGAAACGGTAGGCGTGAGTGCTGCCGTGCTGTTCGGCGACGCCATGGCTGTGCTCGCGGCCCCCGACGCGGAAATCCATGCTGGCAGTAGCCCCTTCGGGCGCATCGCTTCCGAACCATTTCTGCTTGGTCCTGAAATCGGAAAAGGCGGTGAAGACCTTGTTGCGCGGGGCGCGATAGGTGCGCTGGAGGGTGAAGGTGGCGTGGACGACGGTACGGCCGGTCATTGTTATTGCTCCAGGTGTTGGTTCAGCCGGTCGAGCAGGGAGGTGGTGCCGCTCGCCCAGAATTTCGGTCCGTCAAAGCCATCGAGATAGGCCCCTTGCTCTGTGATCTTGAGCAGGGTTCCGCCGCTTTCGGCATCGGCCAATTCGATGGTGGTCAACGTCGTGCCGGCGTTGCCTCGCCCGAAACTGAAGGAATAGGCATAGATAATGCGCTCGTTTTCGACGATGTCGTAGTAGATGCCATCGTAGGTGAACGTGCCGCCCCCGGGGCCAGGCATCTGGACGTGTTCACGTCCACCCACGCGAAAATCAAGAGCGTATCCATCCGCTGGGGCCCCGTGGGCCCATTGGCGTTTTTGCGGTGCATCGGCAAAGGCCATAAAGACGCGGCCTCGCGGCGCCGAATAGGTCCATTCGAGATCGAAAGTGGCGTGGACGGCGGTGCGGCCGGTCATGTGTCTTCCTCCATGGTGTCGGCTTCGAGAAGGGCTCCCAGGGCGTCGAGGCGGCGGCCCCATAGTGTGCGGCGCTCGTTGATCCAGTGTTCGGCCCGGCTGAGAGCGCCGGTATCGAGCGTGCAGATGCGTAGACGGCCCTGCTTTTTCGTGATTACGAGCCCTGCCTGTTCGAGCACGGCGAGGTGCTGGAGTGTGGCGGGCAGGGAAATGCCAAGCTGGGCGGAAAAATCTCCCGCGCTGGCGCTCGACTTGCTTAGCCGGTCGATCATGGCGCGGCGGTTGCCGTCGGCCAGGGCGCGGAACATGAGATCGAGATCTGAAGAATGGTTAAGCATGCGCTTAACTATCTGCATCACGATAGTTAAGTCAATGCCTAAGTTTTGCGCGTTGATCGCGCACCGGCGGTCAGTCCGTCGGGCGGCGGGCGAAATCGGGTGCGCGTTCGGGGCGCGGGCCGAAAGCGATGAAGCGGGCGGGGAGCTTGCGGAAGCCGGGGACGTGCCGGGCCAGAAACAGCATGAGGCGCGGTGGTCCGGCGCGGCCGGACTGAAACCCGTTCTGGAAGACGACGCGATGGAGAACGCGCTGCATGGCCTGGATGATCCGGGTGGGCATCATGCGGCGCTGTTGCACAGCTTCAAGATCGCGCTCGGTCACCGTTCCGGCGCGCAGGGGATTGCGCAGGATGCGCGCGGCGGCCACGGCATCCTGGATGGCAAGATTGATCCCGACGCCGCCAGCAGGCGACATGGCATGAGCGGCATCGCCGATGCAGAGCAGGCCGGGGCGGTGCCAGCGCTTGAGCCGGTCGAGCCTGACGTCGAGGGTCTTGACCTCATCCATGGAAGTCAGAGTTTCGACGCGGTCGGCGAAATCGGGGCGCAATCTGGCGATCATGGCGCGCAGGGGTTCTACCCCTTGGGCGCGGCGCTGGGCATCGGTGCCCTTGGGGATGAAAGCGGCCATCTGGTAGAAGCCCTCCCGCGCAATCGAGAGCATAATGTCCCGCCCGGCAAAGCTGGGAACAAGATTGGCCGGTTCGGCCTGTTCATCGGGGTGGCGGGGAAGGCGGAACCACCAGACATCGAAGGGCACATCGTAATCGCGGGGGAACAGGCCAGCCTGCTTGCGCAGGATCGAATGCCGCCCGTCGCAGGCGACGACAAGATCGGCCTCGATCGACTCTTCGCCATCGCTGGTGCGCACGGTGACGCCGGTGACCTTTTCGTCCTGCCAGAGCAGGCTTGTCACTTCGGTTTCCATCAACAGCGTGAAGCTGGGCTCGCGCCGGGCGTGAGCAACGAGGAACGCGAGAAAATCCCACTGGGGAATCATGGCGATATAATTGTAAGGGGGATCGAGGGCCGCAAAATCTCCGAAATCGACGGTCTCGCCGCCTGTCGTGGGCAGGCGAAAGCTCTCAAGCCTGCTTTGCGGCAATTGCGCGAACTCCGCTCCAAGGCCGAGCTCGTCGAGCAGCTTGATCGTCGAGGGGTGAACCGTGTCGCCGCGGAAGTCGCGCAGGAAGTCGGCGTGTTTTTCGCACACGATCACTTCGACCCCGCCGCGCGCCAGCAGCAGGCCCAGCATAATGCCGGCAGGACCGCCTCCGGCAACGAGGCATATCGCGCGTTTCATGCGATTTTTCTCCTCGCGCGCATTGTGACAAATACAACACGGTATGTCGCGGGGAAAAGTGGGCGCACGGCGCAGGAACAGGGCCGCAATTATGGGGGTGGTAACGATTGTGTCGATAGGCATAGTGTTTTGAGTACACGCATGGATTCCGCCTCCCAAACTGCCTCCAGGACTAGCCGAAAAATGAAGCTGACCTATTTCATTCTCGATGTTTTCACCCGCGACCGGCTGAGCGGAAATCCACTGGCGGTGGTGCTCCGGGCCGATGAGCTTTCAACCACCCGGATGCAGGCGATTGCACGTGAGTTCAATCTTTCCGAGACGGTTTTCGTCAACGCGCCCAAGGGCGAGCGGCATACGGCAGCACTGCGGATCTTTACGCCGGTGAACGAATTGCCTTTTGCAGGACACCCGACTGTCGGAACCGCCGTTCTGCTGGGTTTGCAGCACAAGCAGAGCGCCGTGCGGCTTGAACTGGGTGTCGGCAACGTAACGGCAGTCATGGAGCGGATCGACAAGCGAACCGGTGAGGCGAAGTTTGCGCTGCCGCAGCTTCCGGTGCAGATGGGCGAAGCCGTGGTGACAGCCGATGTCGCGGCACGCCTGGGGCTGACCGAAAGCGATATCGGGTGCGATGGGATGATGCCCGCGCAGTATTCGGCCGGGCTGCCGTTTTACCTGATCCCGGTGCGCGATGCGCGGGCCCTGGAAGCTATAACGCTCGAGCGCCGCGGTTGGGCCGATACGTTCCATGGCGAGCGCAATTCGGTCTATGTGTTCACAAAAACCCCCAAGGAACGCGCCAACGATTATGCAGCACGCATGTTCCAGGTCGCGCATGGCGCGGGCGAGGATGCGGCGACCGGTTCGGCAGCCGCGGCACTAATCGGCATGCTGGCCGAGCACGGCGGTTATGGCGACGGACATCACACCATCAAGGTCCGGCAGGGACGAGAGATGGGGCGGCCGAGCGAAATCGGCGTGCAGTTCAACATCGAGGGCGGCCAACTCAAACACGCCGGTATCGGCGGCGCCGCGGTAATCATGGCTGAAGGCGTGCTGGACCTCGACGATTAGTCTTTGTGTCCGGATGCCGACCTATCGGGGTCGGCCGGCGGCGCCGGCGAGCATTTCATGCAGAGCCTTGCGTGCTGCGGCATCGGGACGACGGCTTTCGGCGACAGCGCGAAGTGCGGCACCCTCGATCAGATCGAGAACCATTTCCGCATAGAGATCGCCGTCCGATGTCTCGTGGCCGAGGGCCTTGCCGAGTGCTGCGATCAGCCTTGACCGGTTGGCCTGAAAGATTGTCGCAATCTGCGGATCGCGGAAGGATTCTGCGGTCAACTCAAGGGTCAGCAAGGCGTTCTCGGGCGCAGCCATGTAATCGAGATAGGCATTTGCGAAGGCGAGCAGGGCGGCTGCCGGGCTTCTGGCGGTTTCCAGAGGCGCTATGAAGGCTTCGAGTTCCGCGCCTTCGATAGCGGCCAGTTCCATCAGGATGGCCTGCTTGCCTGGGAAATGATTGTAGAGATTGCCGAGGCTGACGCCAGCCGCCTCGGCGATGTCGCGCATGCCGGCCTGATGATACCCCTTTTTCAGAATACAGACGACGGCCGCTTCGATGATCTTCTGTTTCCGGAAGCCGGCTTTTTCCGTCCTGGACATGGGCTTGCAATTTCCTTTTTCAGCATCTAAACGAACGAACGTTCGTTTATTTTAATGGCGAGCCGGAGCGTTTTCAAGTCGCTGCCGGTCGGGTTGAGCCCATTGGGCGATGACGAGGAGATGGGACACATGCAGGCACCGTCCGTGAAGGGATCCGCCAGACGGCTCGAAGGGCTCGATCTGGCGCGCTTTTTTGCGTTTGCAGGAATGGTTCTGGTGAATTTCAAGATCGTCATGGGCGCCGAGGGCGGCGATGGTCTGCTGCACGGTTTGAGCGTGCTTGTCGAGGGCAAGGCCGCAGCCAGCTTCGTTGTTCTTGCGGGGCTGGGGGCAGGGCTGGCCTATGAGCGTTCCGGGGCGAATACAATCGGCACCACGCTCAAGCGTGCCGCCTTCCTGCTAGTGCTGGGGCTGGTGAACATGCTGATTTTTCCTGCCGACATCCTGCACTATTACGCCTTCTATTTTCTGTTCGGAGCGGTTCTGCTCTCACAATCCACAGCGCTGCTGGTGAGCGCAATCGTGCTTCTCAATATCGGGTTTATCGCGCTGCTGTTCGTCCTCAACTATGATGCGGGCTGGAACTGGTTCGATTATTCCTACACCGATTTCTGGACGCCGGCCGGGTTTGTTCGCAACCTGATGTTCAATGGCTGGCATCCGGTCATTCCATGGCTGGGGTTCTTTCTTTTCGGCATCGTGCTGAGCCGGATCGACTTGAATGCCCGGCGGGTGCAATTGCTGTTGATCGGGATTGGGCTGGCACTGATTGCGGCGGCGACATTGCTTGGCGGGGTGCTGGCGGACGCACTGGCAGGGGTGGATCCTGAACTGGCGGCGCTGGCGACGACATTGCCGGTGCCTCCCGGCCCGCTGTTCTCGCTGACCGGGATGGCCTCGGCGTCGGTTCTCATCGGCCTTTGCCTGCGGGTCGCGGACCGGATGGGCAATAGCGGCATTTTGGGAATCTTGATGGTCACCGGACGGCAGACACTTACGCTTTATGTCGCCCATATCGTCGTCGGCATGGGGCTGCTCGAAGCGTTCGGCCTGCTTGGAGGGCAGACGCCCGCCCGTGCTGCGCTTGCGGCATTTGCCTTTTGCGTTGCGGCCTGCATCTACGCGGCGGCCTGGGCACGAATCCAGTCGCGCGGGCCGCTTGAAGCTTTGATGCGCAGAGTGGCGGGGTGATGGAGGGGGGGCGACTTGTTTGCCATATGGGGTTGTGGTCTTAACGCTGACCATTGCCCGCGAGCCCAATCGCCCGACGAAAGTATCGAGCCTAAAGCGCTATTATTGTTGCGCGAAGTCTTGCGCATCGCGTCCGATTGGCCCATTGTTCGCGTGTTGATTTATCAGGAAGGGCAAGGCCGTACCGATGCGCCGCAGTGCAAACCGCGCAATCGCCATAGCCGCCAGCAGGCAGAAAGCCTTGCAGGCCCGTATCCTTATGGGTTCGGCACTGCTGCTTTCCGCCGCCCTCCTACTTCTCCTTATCAGCCCCTGATAACCGGCAGTCCGCTTCAAGCGTGGACGGGTCGTCAGGGGATTTTGCCATAATGCCGAACGTCAATGTCCGGCCATAACCTGCTGCATACGCAAAGCGATCTGGCGCAGGTGGCCGATCAAGGAAGAACGAGATGACCAGCCAAGCAAATACCGACCGCGTCTATATTTTCGACACTACGTTGCGTGACGGAGAACAGAGTCCCGGCGCCACCATGACGCTGGAGGAAAAGCTTCAGGTGGCCGAAATCCTCGACACCATGGGTGTCGATATCATCGAGGCGGGATTTCCCATCGCCTCGAACGGTGACTTCGAGGCTGTTGCAACCGTCGCCAAGCGTGCCAAGAACTCGGTGATCTGTGGTTTGGCCCGCGCCATTCCCGCCGATATCGACAGGGCCGGAGAGGCCGTGCGCTTCGCCAAGCGCGGGCGCATTCATACCTTCGTTTCCACTTCGCCGATCCACCTGGCCCACCAGATGAAAAAGACAGAGGACGAGGTGCTGGAAATCGTCACCAAGACTGTGGCGCAGGCCCGGAACCTCATCGATGACGTCGAATGGTCGGGGATGGACGCGACCCGGACGCCTATCGAATTTCTGGCCCGCTGCACGGAAGCGGCGATCAAGGCCGGGGCGACGACCATCAATATTCCCGACACTGTGGGATATTCGACGCCGGAAGATTATTACCAGCTGATCCATGATCTTATCACCATGGTGCCCAATTCGGACAAGGCGATTTTTTCCACTCATTGCCACAACGATCTGGGAATGGCGGTGGCCAATTCGCTGGCCGGTGTGCGCGCCGGAGCGCGGCAGGTGGAATGCACTATCAACGGGATCGGGGAGAGGGCCGGCAACGCGGCGCTCGAAGAGATCGTGATGGCGCTGCGCACCCGCGCCGATGCGATGCCCTATCATACCGAAATCGAAACGACCCACCTCTCGCGCGCGTCGCGGGTGGTGTCGGCAGCGGCCAATTTCCCGGTGCAGTACAACAAGGCCATCGTTGGCAAGAACGCCTTTGCGCACGAGAGCGGCATTCATCAGGACGGCATGCTCAAGAATGCCTCGACCTATGAGATCATGACGCCCGAAAGCGTCGGGATCAAATCGACCTCGCTGGTTATGGGCAAGCATTCGGGCCGCCACGCGTTCAAGGAAAAGCTCAAGGATCTGGGGTATGAACTGGCCGACAACCAGTTCCAGGAGGCCTTCCAGCGCTTCAAGGACCTCGCCGACCGCAAAAAGCATGTCTATGACGATGACATCATCGCGCTGGTCGATGACGAAATGGGGTCGGGTGCAGACCGCATCAAGCTGGTCGACATGAGTGTGACCACCAAGACGGGCGGCGTGCACCGGTGTGAGCTCAAGGTTGCGGTTGACGGCGCACCGGTCGAAGTGTCGTTCGACGGTACGGGATCGGTCGATGCGATCTTTTCGGCGATCAAGAAGGCCGTCGATGCCAGCCCGCACCTGGTGCTTTACGCCGTCGACGGCGTGACCGGCGGCACCGACGCGCAGGCCAACGCGCATGTGCGGTTGGAAATGAACGGCCGCATCGCTTCTGGCAACGCGACCGAACCCGATACGCTGGTGGCTTCGGCCCGTGCCTATCTCAATGCCTATAACCGGCTGCTGGTCGAGCGGGGCGCTCCGGCGCAGGGCGCGCTGGCAGGCTGATCCGACCACCTTCGATCGCATGCACCGGGAGGATTTCCGCTTTGCTTGGAACAGCGAAATCCTCCCGGTCATTGTTTTGTCGCGTTTCGAACAGGATAAGTGGATTCCACCTATCCTGAATATGCTCCAGGGGACGAATATATAGTGGCAATCGGAGCCGAGATACGTGGCGTGCTCACCGGCTTTAGCCTCGTTGCGGCGGGCGTGATCGTGCTGACGCGGGTCGACCTCGGTCTGCCCGGTCAGTCGCTGCTGCAATCGCTGCAACTGCATATGGGGGTCGGCCTTTTGGGGCTCGCCCTATTGCTCGTGCTGGCTAAGGCGCGGTGGCGGGCCGGACTGGTCGTCGCCATGGCGGTGTTTGCAGCAGGGCATGTGATGTGGCGGGTTGCCGCCCAATACGAGGGGCGCGGGCCGTTGCAAGGGCTTGAGCGGGAGGCAGGCTTTACGCTTCTGAGCTTTAACGTTCTCAACTCCAACGACCGCCATGATGAACTGGCGGACTATATCGCCGGGTCGGGGGCCGATTTTGCGTTCATCATGGAGGCGGGGCGGCTACGGCAGCATTTCGAGCAACTCGAAGCTGTCTATCCCTATCGCGTCGGCTGCGAGCAGGGCACGCCCTGCGATCTGCTCATGCTGTCAAAACTGCCGTTGGACAACGCCGAAATCCGCTCTCTGGGCAATATCCATCCCAACAGAATGATCGTCGCTCAGACCGAGATTGGCGGTGAAGCGCTGACGCTGGTCGCCGCGCATCTGACCAAGCCCTATTTCGACGATGCAGGGATATTCGAAGCGCGGCGCCTGACGCGGCAATTGGCGGCCATCGAAGGACCGCTCGTTCTGGCCGGGGATTTCAATTCCGCACCATGGGCCGATGCCATCGATGACCTCGTGTATGGGGCCAAACTGCTGCCTCCGCCGCGCTACAGCGCCACCTGGCCGACCGAATTGGGACCCCTGGGCATACCGATAGACCACGTCTTTTCACGCGCGCCGGTCATTATCGACAGGATCGAAGCCTTGCCTGACCCGTTGGGGTCGAACCATCTCGGGCTTATTGCCGAGCTGGGCGTCGTCGCGCAATAATTGGCCCTGAAAGCGCTCTAGGCCGTTTCGGGCGACCACCCTGCGGTTTCGTCGAGGGTGAATTTGGCACTCCACTGGCCGGTCCCCAGCGTGGTCTGTCCGGGGCGGGCGAGAAGCGCGGCATATTCGATGCGCGGAAGGACGGTGCCGCCGAGCGCCTGGACCCATGGCGACATGATCTGATGATCGACAGCGTTGAAGCCGGCGTCGGCGAGGTGGTGATAGAGGCTGACGATGGCGAATTTGGAGGCGTTGTCGGTGGTGTGGAACATCGAGAGCGCGGAAAAGACCGGCCCTATGGTTACACCGAACAGGCCGCCGACAAGGTTGTTTTCAGCGTCGAAAATCTCCAGCGAATGGGCATGGCCCTCGGCATGGAGCCGCGTATAGAGGGCGCGGGCGCTTGGCGTGATCCAGGTGAGGTGGGGGCGCGAGGAATCGCGCGGGGCGGCGCAGCCGTCGATGACGCCGGCAAAATCGGTATCGAACGCCATGCGCATGTCCGAGCCGCGCATGGTGCGGCGGAAGCGTTTGGCGATGTGGACCGACGCAAGATCCATGATGGCGCGTTCGGGAGGCGACCACCATTTCATGGCGCCCCAATGGCCCTGAGGATAAAAGCCTCGCGCCATGGCCTCAAGCACGACGGGCGTCGACAGATCATCGGCCAGGCCGGCAAATCCCGGTGGCGAGGTGCGGATGCGCGAGACATCGGGGACCGGCGCGGGAGGGACAAGCCGATCTCCGACGAGACCGGCGACGAGCCCTGGAAAATGCCGCACGCGCTGGGGCCTGAGCCAGTAGGCCGTGGCGAGCGCTAGCCGGCCAAGGCTGTAATTGCCTTGCCGGGAAGGGCCAGGTTGGGGAAGACCTGTCATAAATAAAAGCTCCGGGGGGCCGAACTGGGCGAACAATAGAGTGAAACCATTGCCGTGCGCTTACCGTAATTGTTTAAAATACGAAGAAACCCGTATGCTCACGCGGCTTTGACTTGCTGTTGATGGAGGCACGCGGTCCAACTGGTGCAAACGAGGAGGTGCAGCATGCATCGCACACTGATTGCCCTGGCAGCCGCCGCGAGCGCGTTTGCCGCGAGCCCCGCGCTGGCCGACACGGCGCTTTTTGCCGGCGGGTGCTTCTGGAGCGTGGAATCCAATTTCGAAAAGGTCGAGGGCGTGTCCGAGGCCGTCTCGGGTTTTGCCGGTGGGCACGTGGAAAACCCCACCTACAATCAGGTCGCCTATGGCGGGGATACCGGACATTACGAGAGTGTCGAGATCACCTTCGATCCTGAGGTCGTGAGCTATGAAGAGCTTCTGACCGTCTATTGGCATACGACCGACCCTACCGACGCCGCGGGACAGTTCTGCGACAAGGGGCCGATGTACAAGCCGGCGATTTTTACCCTCAACGATGAGCAGGCCGCCATTGCCCAAGCCAGCAAGGCCGCTATCGCGGAATCGAGTGGCTATACGATCGTGACTGAGATCAAGCCAGCAGCCAGATTTTATCCGGCAGGGCCCGAGCATCAGGATTTCTACAAGACCAACGCTGCCCATTATGAACGCTACCGGATTGGCTGTGGCCGCGATGTTGTGATCCGCGAGCTGTGGGGCGACCTGGCCTTTCTCGGCACGAGCGAGAACCCTTTTCCGTAAGGATTGCGAAAAAGCATTCTTGTGGGTGGACAGCTTGAATGGCGTTTGCTAGAGAGGCGCCACTCTGGCGGTGCGGAGACGCGCTGCCCGATGGATCGGGTGTATAGCTCAGTTGGTAGAGCAGCTGACTCTTAATCAGCGGGTCCGAGGTTCGAGCCCTCGTACACCCACCATTTTCCTGGTAGTTACCGGGAAAACCTCATTTAAAAGTTGAACTGCCCATCTGGCCGGGCGACACGGAATTCCCTCTGCCGTTTCGATGGCGAATTCCCTGGGGCAAGGACGGACTTCCCGGAATTTACCGATATCGGTCGACCTCATGCTGTTGCTTCAGGGCAAGCGGCATGTTGTGGTCCGGCCGTGTTTGACCGGGGAGGGACCAATGAGGTGGCTAAAGGGTATCGTTGGCATCGTGGGCGTCTTGGCATTGTTGCTGGGCGGTCTCTGGTTCTTGCAGGGCACAGGCCTGGTGGTGATTGAACCGATTGCCTGCGTGGGAGAATGTGACGCTCTTGAGGGGCCGTCGGTCGCGTGGGCCATAACGGGGTTCGTGACCATGCTTGGCGCTGGCGGTGCGCTCTGGTGGGTGTTCAGACGCCGGTGAGAGCGGCCCGCCACCGCAAGTTCCGGTTTACCACTTTGGCAATTGACGAGCTTTGTCCGCTTTGCGGAAAGCATTCCATAGGTGCGAGGCGGCTAGTGTGAGGTCAAGTTGACCTGATCCGGTGACGCCGATGTCTTTGACCAGCCATTCGCCAGCGATGACCACGCCTGCCTCCGCAGCAGCGGGTGCTTTGCGCGCGAACGCGCCGCTGTTGGATCATCGCGTGCTGGATGGAGCCGCCTGGGACAGGGCGGTTTCCGGTTTCGACGGGATTTGCCAGGAGCAGCTTCACGCCTATGCAAGCCTGCGCTGGCCGGGGGTGGAACTCGAACCGGTTCTGTTTTCCGATGGCGATGAAACGTTGGGCGGCGCCCTGGTGATGCTGCAGCGCCTGCCAATGGGTGTGGCCACTGTAGCGCTCGTCAAATGGGGGCCGTTTCTCGCCCGGAACGAGGGCACGGATCGCGACGCCGTCATGGGACGGATGATCGATACGCTGGTGGCCGAATACGCGCAAAGGCGCTCCATGATGGTTTCGATCATGCCTCACGCCGAAGCCGGCGAGGTCAACGGCATGGTCGAAATGCTTGCCGGGCGCGGATTCAGGCCGGGTGTCGGGGTCAAATACCCTATGCGCTATGTGGTCGATGTTTCGCTCGACGATGAGGCGCGGCTGGCCGCGTTCAGCCAGAAATGGCGCTACAATCTGCGCAAGGCGATGAAGGCCGGACTTGAATTTGCCGTGGGCACGCCGGACGACATCGGGCGTTTCATGACGCTCTATCAGGCGATGAGCGAGCGCAAACTGTTCGCCGACCATTCTGGCATCGATACGCTCGATGGGCTGATGGCCATGCCCGACGGGACGGCGCGTCCGGAGCTGTTTTTCGTCTCGCAAGGGGAAAAGACCATCGCGGGGGCGGCGATCTTCACGGCTGGGGAGACGGCCTGCTATCTTTATGGCGCGACCGACGATGCAGCGCTGGACCTGCGCGCCGGATATCTGTTGCATTGGCACATCATCGGCTGGCTGCGTGATAACACCAACGCCAGACTCTACGATCTTGGCGGCACCGATGGCTTTGCGGGGCTGCATCAGTTCAAAAGCGGCATGGTGGGCGATGCGGGCCATATCAGCCCCTTGCCGCCGACAATGAATTTTGCTTCGCACTGGCCCGCATACGTGGCAGGAACCGCTGCTTACAAGGCGCGCGAAATCCTGACGCGCAGCCGCGATGCGGCGATGGCGGCGCGGCTGGAAATGCAAAAGCGGTTCAGGACTTCTGTCCGGACTTCATCAAAACAGAGGCCCTGAGTTCGTGATTTATCGCGCGTCCGAACCGATGACGCGGACCTCGGGGCTGAGGCCGGAAAGTTTCTGAGATAATGTCGATAGCGCGAAGGCTCGCCTCGAAATCGGTGATGATCTTTGCCCTTCGCATCTTTGGCGCGGGGTTCATCTTTCTCGTACAGGCTGCCATTTCCCGTATCTGGGGTGCGCAATCGCTCGGCGATTTCCTTCTGGTGGTCGCTGCGGCCAATCTGATCGCGGTGGTGTTGCCGCTCGGGTTTCAGACCGTCTCAACCTATTTTTCCGCCGAATACGGGTCACGCGGTGAAGGCAACCATCTACGGCGTTTCGTGGGCCGGGCCTATATCCAGATGGCAGTCATGGGGGTTGCCATTCTGGCGCTGGGCTGGCCGCTGACCTTCGTTCTGGGCGAAGCGGGCGAGCATTTGCGGCCGATCTGGGCGCAGACGGCGCTGATCGGGATTGCGACGGCCATCACCTATATCGGCACGACCACGCTGGTGGGCCTCAAGCAGCCCATGGTGGGATATCTGCCGGACATGATCTTTCGACCGGCGCTGACGCTTGCCGCGTTCGGTGCCGTGGCGCTGATGAGCCCGGTTGCCGATCTGGGGCGGATGTTGTGGTTTCTGGCCATCGCGCTTCTGGTGCTTTTCGGATTTCAGAGCTTCTGGGTGCGGCGGGCGGTGGTGGCGGTGCCGCGTACCGATGAGCTGAGGGTGAGTGAGTCCCGGCGCTGGTGGCGCTTTGCGACACCGTGGGTTCTCATCACGCTTGCTTCGGATTATTTCTTCGACATCAACCTGATCCTGCTCGCCGGGGTGCTCGATCGCACAGATCTGGCGATCTTTGGGGTGAGTACGCGGATCTTTGCGCTGGCCGCTTTCGGGGTGGTCGCAGTCTATGCGCTGACGCTGCCCAATATGTTCGATGCAGAGCGGGACGCGGATCGCAGCGCTTTCGGCAAACGGGTGGGCGAGGCCAATCTGGTGGCGACGGGGCTGGCTCTCGCCCTGTTCCTTGGTGTGCTGCTGGTCGGGCGGTACGCGCTGATGCTGTTCGGCGACGAGTTTGCCGATGGGGCGCTGCCGGTCGCGATATTGTGCCTTGGGCTTGTAGTGCGGGCCGCGTTCGGGCCAGCATCGCTGGTGCTTTCGATGCACGACCGGCCCTGGGCGAGCCTGCCTTCGGTCGGGCTGGGGCTTGCCGCGCTGATCATCGGCAACCTTACGCTCGTGCCGCCCTATGGGCTGATGGGCGCCGCGGTTTCGGCCTTTATCGCGATTTCGCTGTGGTCGGTGTCGCTTTGGGCGACGGCGCTTTACCGGGCCAAGATCGATGTTTCGATCTTCGGGCGGTTTCGCGCTGCCGCGGCCTAACGGTCCAGCAGGGCTCGTGCCTTGAGCTTGAGCCGGGTGGCCAGCGGCAGGGATACGCCGTCATCATATCCGTCCACCGCCTTGGTGAACTTGCGCTCCATGACGAAATAATCCTCCCCGAAAATATGATCCTCGAGATGAGCGACCTGGCTGTAGCCGTAGCGTTTGAGGAGCACGAGCGCCGGCCGGTTGTCGGGGCGGGTGTAGGTCGAGGCCTTGTGGAAGCGCGAATTGTCCCAATGGGAAATGAAGGCGTCCATGCCAAAGCGGCCAAGCGGGGTGCCGCGATAATCGGGGTAGATGGCCGACCAGAACTGGAAAATCGTCCCGTTGGCCGGGCCTGAAATCAGAAAGCCGCCGGTCTTGCCGTCCATTTCGAGCAGCAGGATGTGCCAGGGATCGATTTCGAGCAGGGTGCGAAGGAATGTGCGGTTAAACCGCGCCTTTTCAAACGCTTTGAAGCGCTCGCCGTAATAGGGCATGGAATCGATCAGGTCCATCAGCTCGCGATGGACATCGGCGATGTCGGCATGGGTGGCCGCTCGCGAGGTCATCTGTGCGTCGGTCATCGTCTTTCCCCCGGTTCACGGAGCAAGACTAGCCGCAGGTCCGCTAAAAAAGCGTGAGCGGGGCGGTGAGGCAAAATCGATCATATCGAAACTTGTGCGGTTTGCGGCCTGAGGGCGCCTTGCCGTCAGTTGAATCGGCGGGTTAAGAGAGAGGCAAAGTCAATGAAGTGGGAGGTATGGTCATGAGTTCGGAAGCAGTGTTTGCGCCGTCAGACGAAGTGGTCAAAAAGACCAAGGTTACCGCTGAGCACTATGACCAGATGTACAAGCGCTCAATCTCGGACCCCGACGGGTTCTGGGGCGAACAGGCCAAGCGCATCGACTGGATCAAGCCCTTCACCAAGGTCAAGAACACCAGCTTTGAATGGCCCGATATCTCGATCAAATGGTTCGAGGACGGCCAGCTCAACGTTGCGGCCAACTGCATAGACCGCCATCTCGCCGAGCACGGCGATACGGTCGCCATCATTTTCGAGCCCGACGATCCCGAGGCGGAAACCCGCCATATCACCTATCGTCTGCTGCACGGCGAAGTGTGCCGCTTTGCCAATGTGCTGAAAGAGCTCGGCGTTCAAAAGGGCGAGCGGGTCACGATCTACATGCCGATGATCCCCGAGGCGGCCTATGCCATGCTGGCCTGTGCGCGGATCGGAGCCGTACACTCGGTGGTGTTTGGCGGTTTCTCGCCCGACGCGCTGGCCGGGCGGATCAACGACTGCGATTCCCGTGTCGTTATCACCGCCGACGAAGGTTGCCGTGGCGGCAAGAAAGTGCCCCTCAAGGTCAATGTCGATACCGCGCTCGAGGATTGCCCGGGGGTGGAAAAAGTGCTGGTGGTCAGGAACACCGGCACCGAGATCGCCATGAAAGGCGGCCGCGACGTTTGGCTGCATGAGGCGGAGGCCGGGGTTGAGGCGGTTTGCGAGCCCGAACCGATGAACGCCGAAGATCCGCTGTTTATCCTTTATACGTCCGGTTCGACCGGAAAGGCCAAGGGCGTGCTGCACACCACCGGAGGTTATCTGGTTTACGCCTCACTGACCCACGAATTGACCTTCGACTACAACCACGGCGAGGTCTTTTGGTGCACTGCCGATGTGGGCTGGGTGACTGGGCACAGCTATATCGTCTATGGCCCGCTGGCCAATGGCGCGACGACGCTGATGTTCGAGGGCGTGCCGAACTACCCCGATGCCGGGCGGTTCTGGGATGTTGTCGACAAGCACAAGGTCAATATCTTTTACACCGCGCCGACGGCGATCCGTGCGCTGATGGGGGCGGGCAATCAGTTCGTCGAGCGGGCCGACCTCTCAAGCCTGCGGCTGCTGGGCTCGGTGGGTGAGCCGATCAACCCCGAAGCCTGGATGTGGTACTACAAACAGGTCGGGCGCGAGCGCTGCACGGTAATCGACACCTGGTGGCAGACCGAAACCGGCGGGTTCATGATCACCCCGCTGCCCGGCGCCATTCCCACCAAGCCTGGTTCGGCGACAAAGCCGTTCTTTGGCGTGCAACCTGTGGTGCTGGAACCGGAAAACGGCAAGGTTATCGAGGAGACCGAAGCGGCGGGCGTCCTGGCCATCGCCGATAGCTGGCCGGGCCAGATGCGGACCGTTTATGGCGACCACCAGCGCTTCAAGGAAACCTATTTCCAGCAGTACAAGGGCTACTACTTCACCGGCGATGGCTGCCGCCGGGATGGAGACGGCTATTTCTGGATCACCGGGCGTGTGGACGACGTGCTCAACGTGTCGGGGCACCGGCTGGGCACCGCGGAAGTCGAAAGCGCACTGGTCGCGCACCCCAAGGTGTCCGAGGCCGCGGTTGTGGGCTTTCCCCATGACGTCAAGGGACAGGGCATTTACTGTTATGTGACCCTGATGGCGGGGGAACCAGCATCGGACGATCTGGCGGTTGAGTTGCGCAATTGGGTGCGCAAGGAAATCGGCCCCATCGCATCGCCCGACCATATCCAGTTCGCGCCTGGCCTGCCCAAGACGCGGTCGGGCAAGATCATGCGCCGGATCCTGCGCAAGGTGGCCGAGAACGATTATGGGGCGCTTGGCGACACCTCGACGCTGGCCGATCCGGGCGTGGTCGAGGACCTGATCGCCAACCGCAAGAACCGCTAAAGCGTGCCCGGATAAAGCGGGTTTCTGCGTTATCGGTTCGGACCCGAGACAAAACAAAGAGGGCGCCGGGTTCCGCAATCGCGGGGTCCGGCGCCTTGCATTTACGGGTTATTCAACTGCTTGGGAGATAAAGGAAAAAGCGTCCACGCAACAAATTGTGGGCGAAAGCAGGGGGCGGTATTTCAACGGTGGCGCGGGTTCAGCATCTCATTGTCGCGGCGGTAGTGTGCGCAACGATGCTTGTGGCGGTGGCCATGGGCTGGTTTGCCGCGCTCGATTCCGCCCTTCACGACATGAGATTTTCGGTCACGTCGCGCCCGGCCAGCGGCGACATCGTGTTCGTCGAGGCGGACGCCGCGGCAATGGCTCATGCTGGCAGCCAGTCGCGGGCCCGTAGCGTTTATGCCCATGCACTGGGCGGCCTGATCGACGCAGGCGCGCGCACGGTGGTTCTGGACGTCGGACTGCAGAGCGCGCTGGGCTATTTCGACGACAATGCACTTGTCGAAGCCATGACAAAGGCGTCTGGCAAAGTGCATACGGTCGCCACCGAGACCCGCTCGTCTGATGCCGCACGGGTTTTGAGCATGCCCATGGACCGGTTCGCTGCCCTCGCTCCGCCGGTTTACATCGATGCGGTCGGTGGTACTCGACGGTCGGAGGGCTATCGCGCACGTATCGTCAACGATGGCTGGGTCATCGAGTCGCTCGCGACAGCGCTCTCTCCGGACCGTTCCATATCGAGCCAGTCCTTTTTGATCGATTTCTCCATCGATCTTGCCACCATTCCGCGAACGACCTTGTCGGAGGTGATCGGCGGCAGCTTCGAGCCGGGGCTGTTCAAGGGGCGGCAGGTCATTGTGGGGCAGGCCAGCTATTCGCAACAATCGAGCCATTCGGTGCCCCGGTATGGAATGCTCTCCACGCCTTCGCTCCAGCTACTGGCCGCCGAGACGGTGCGGCAGGGCAGGGCGCTGTCCGACATGGGGCGGCTGCCCACCATAATCATCGTCTTCGGCATGGCGTTGCTGTTTGCGTGTCTGCGGCCGCGCATGACGCTGGGCTCGGCCCTCGCCGGGTCGCTGGCCTATGCGGGCATGCTCGAATTCACGGCGCTGGCCATGCAGGTTCATGCGGGCATACTGATCGATACGGCGGGCATCCATATCGCGCAGGTCGGATTTCTGGCCGTCGCTTTCTGGCATGAGCTCGAGGCGCGGGGCCGTTCGCTGTCCCATGCGGCGCGTGAACGCGATTCCATGCGGGGCATCCTGACTCGCGTCGTCGCTGACAATTTCGACGGTGTGGTGGTTGTCGATCACACCAAAGCCATCCGTGCGGCCAGCAGACTGGCTGAAGATCTGATAGCGCCGGGACTGCGCGGAACCCATATCGCTGACGTGCTCCCCGCGCCATTCCGGGAGGCGCTTGAAGCGGCGATCGATAGCGGACGGATGATGGATGCGGTGTCCGAAGAGGTCATCGTGTGCAATGGCGAGAGCCGGACGGTGGAGTTTGTGGTCACGCTGTCCGATATCGACGCGGGCGAGGTGAGCGCGGAATCGGCCGGACGGGTGGCGTGCCTCACGTTCCGAGACGTGACCGAGCGCCGGCAGGTCGAGCACAGGCTGACCTATCTTGCACAGCACGACCCGCTGACGGGTGCCGCCTCGCGGGTCAAGTTCGTCGAAACGATCGGCGCGCTGCTTGCCACCCCCACTGGTCGTGTGCGCGGCGCCAGCGTCTATCTCATCGGGCTTTCGCGGCTCAAGACTGTCAACGACACCTTGGGCCATGCCTATGGCGACGCACTGCTCAAGCAGGTGGTGGCCCGGCTCGAGCTCTTGGGGCCGATGAGCGTGGCGCGGCTGGAGGGCAACGCCTTTGCCGTGCTCCGCGAGGGTCTGCTGGGCGAAGACGGCGGCACGGGATTTGCCGAAACGCTGATTGCCGAGGTGGTGCGGCCCTATACGCTGGACGAGCACCGGGCCATCGTCGGCGCGCGGGTTGGCATGACCGATTCCGACCTTTCGGGCAGCGCGCCTGATGCACTGGTCAGTCACGCGGGCGTGGCGCTCTCGATAGCGTCGGACCAGTCGGGCAATAGCGTCCTTGCCTTCTCCAAGGAAATGGATACGCGCATCAAATCCAAGCAGGACATGGAGATCGCGCTGCGCGCGGCGCTGGCCCGTGAGGAATTTTCGGTGCACTACCAGCCCCAGGTCGATCTCGAAACCGGGGAAATCACCGGTGTCGAGGCGCTGGCGCGCTGGACGCATCCCGAGTTGGGGTCGGTTCCTCCGGCCAAATTCATTCCCGCCGCCGAGGAGACCGGGCTCATCATCGAGCTTGGCCGCTGGATCCTGCACGCGGCTGCAAAGGAAGTGGCCAACTGGCCGCGCCCGGTGCGGCTTTCAGTCAATGTCTCTCCGCTTCAGTTCGAACTTGGCGACATCGTCGCCGATGTCCGGTCGGCTCTTGAGCAATCGGGGCTGCCGGCTAAGCGGCTGCAGGTGGAAATCACCGAAAGCCTTCTGGTGACCGAGACCTCCCACGTCACCGAAAAGCTTAAAGTCTTGCGGGCGGAAGGTGTCGGGGTAGCGCTCGACGATTTCGGCACGGGGTATTCTTCGCTGAGCTATCTGGGCCGGTTGCCGGTCGATACCATCAAGATCGACCAGAGTTTCGTGCGCGGCCTCCCCGGGGATGGGGAGGCTTCGGCCATCATCCGGGCGGTGCTCATGCTCTCGGAATCACTGGGCAAACAGGTGGTGGCAGAAGGCATCGAGAACCAGGATCAGGCGTGGCTCCTGCGCCTTGCCGGGTGCAAGATGGGGCAGGGATATTTCTTCTCGCGCCCCGGTCCGGCCGAAGACATACTCGCCCAACTGCTCGCCGCCGAACACGACAGACTGTCCTCGGTGGTGCGCGTGGGCTGATTTGTGCCCCAAAGTTGCGAAAGGTTGGCCCGTCCGGGCTGGGAATCGGGCACGTTTGCCATTCCCGACGCCCACTGAAAGCAGGCCATGCGCATTTTAGTCTCCCTCTGTATCGCCCTTGGACTTGCCATGTCCGGTGGCTCGATCGCCTCGGCGCAAAGCCTTGAGGACATGGCCGGGCAGATGGTGATGGTGGGATTCAGGGGTAATGCCGCCGATACCGCCGGGGTGCGAGCCGTGCGCGAGCAGATCGCGCGCGGGGAGATCGGCGGGGTGATGTTCCTGCGCATCAATGTGGCCAGCCTCGAAGCGGTGCGCGGTATCAATCGTAACCTCGTTGCCGCCCGTCCGTGGCTTCCCCCATTCATAGCGCTCGACCAGGAAGGCGGGCAGATCGAGCGCCTGACGGCTGCTGTGGGGTTTAATGAAATTCCTTCGGCGCGCGCCGTTGCGGCCCAGGCTCCCGACCGTGCGCGGGTTATCTATGCCGGTCTGGCCGACGATCTGGCGCGGCTTGGGTTCAACGTCAATTTCGGCCCCGTCGTCGATCTCGATCTCAACCCCGACAATCCGATCATTGCCCGCTATGACCGTGCCTATGGCGCCGATCCCGACGAGGTGGTCGCACGGGCCGCAGCATTCGTCGAAGCCCATCACGATGCGGGAATAGCGACGGCACTCAAGCACTTTCCGGGGCACGGCTCGAGCGCCGAGGATACGCATGAAGGGTTTGTGGATGTCACCGGTCGGTGGCAGCCAGTCGAACTCGAGCCCTATCGGGCCATGATCGATACCGGTCTGGCCGATATGGTGATGGTTGCCCATCTTTATAATTCCGAAATCCAGGGCGGCGGCGCCCGCCAGCTTCCGGCCAGTCTTTCGCGCACCTGGATCGAGGATGTGCTGCGCAGCGAATTGGGATTTACCGGCGTCGCGATCACCGACGATCTGGAAATGGGCGCCATCCGCTCGCGGTTCGACCTGCACGATACCGTGGTGACGGCAGTGGAGGCGGGGGTGGACATCCTGTTGTTTTCCAACAGCGCAGCCTACGATCCGGCGCTGGGCACAGAAATTTATCAGGTGCTGGTCGATGAAGGGCGAGCCGATCCGGCATTTGCCGACCGCATAGCGCAAAGCTACGAGCGTATCATTGCCCTCAAGCGCCAGATGGGGATCATTCCGTGACGCGGTTTGTGGGCCTGCTCTATTCGATCTCTCTGCCTGAGGGAAAGCGGGTGCTCAACGCGCCGCTGCGCGAACTGCTCGAAACACTTGGCCATGGCGACGTCAAGACGTTGCTGGCCACGGGCAATGTGGTGTTCACGGCCAAAGGCAACAATCCGCGAGCCATCGAGAAGGCTTTCGAGCCAGTCTTTGCCGAGGCATTCGGCCGGCATATCGATTTCATCGTGCGCGAGGGCGCTCGTTGGGAAAAACTGGTGGAGGCCAATCCGTTTCCCGAGCAATCGAAAAGCGACGGGTCCCATGTGGCGGTGCGCGTGATGCGCGAGCCAGCCACCACAGAAGCGCAAAAACTGATCGAGGATCGGGCCACAGCGGCCGAAATCGTGCGCGTTATCGATGGCGACCCCTGGATGTATTTCGGCGAGGGAATAGGCCGCTCGAAACTGGCTGGTGTGCTGACGCCCAAGCGGACGGGGATCGGTACAACGCGTAACTGGAACACTGTCAAAAAGATCGCCGACGCGCTGTGAAGCAAAGCGGATTGGCAACCCTGTGAAATGCTGCTATTAGGTCAGCAATGCTGACATTATGAGCACTTCCATGACATCGACCCTACTTGCCGCCTTCCTTCTGGCTGGTGCGACTTCTTCGTTCTCGCCGGGACCGAACAATCTGATGGTGATGACCTCGAGCGCAAAATTCGGCCTGGGGCCGACAGTGCCCCATTGCATCGGCATCACCGTGGGGTTTCCGCTCATGGTGTTCATCGTGGGCCTTGGGCTGGGCGAGCTTTTCGTCGCGTACCCGGCGATCAGCACGGTCATGCGCTATGGCGCTGCCGCGTATTTTCTCTGGATGGCCCATCATATGCTGGGGATCACCATAGGGCCGGCGACAGGTCGCGAGCGGCCCATGCGGACCTATGAAGCCGCGCTGTTTCAGTGGATCAACCCCAAGGCCTGGGCGATGGCGGTGAGCTTTGTTGCCCTGTTCGTGCCACCGGGACCGGACCGGATCGCCAATCTGGCGCTTCTGGCGCTTGGGTGTGGTGTCTTTGGGGCGCTTTCATCGAGCACATGGATGATTTTTGGCAGGGGGCTGATTGTTTTCCTCGCCCGCACCGGGCTGGAGAAATATCTGGGTGTAATCCTTGCTGGCCTGATGCTCTGCGCCGTCGTCCTGTTCCTCATCTGACCCGTACCCTGCCTGTCGGGGCGAAACGGTTTTGCCATCGGAGATGGCTCGTCTAAAGTGCGCGCGATGCGCTGCCGGGGAATCAGGATGCGCTCTAGGTAGGACAAGGTACTTTCTGCATGGAAGAAACGGGGACCGCCCGGCACGTCAGGGCGCTCTTTATCAGCGACGTCCATCTGGGGATGCAGGCGATCCAGGTTGAGGAACTGCTCAAGTTCCTCGCGGTTCATGACGCCGATACGATCTACATCGTGGGCGATCTGATCGATGGGTGGCGGTTGCAGAAAGAATGGAACTGGCCGCCCGAATATGATGCGCTGGCCAATGCGCTGCTCGCCAAGGCGCGGGCAGGGGCGCGCATCGTCTATCTTGCCGGCAATCATGACGAATTTCTGCGCGATTATCTGGGCACCTATTTCGGTGGCGTCGAAATCGTCGACCGCATGATCCACATCACCGCCGACGGCAAGCGCTATCTGGTGATCCATGGCGACCAGTTCGACGTGGTGGTCGCCAATGCCAAATGGCTGGCCCATATCGGCGACTGGGCCTACAACTTCGCGCTGACGGTCAATACGCCGATCAATTGGGTGCGGCGCCGGATGGGGTTATCCTACTGGTCGCTTTCGGCCTGGGCCAAACAGAAGGTCAAGAGTGCGGTTTCGGTCATGGGGCGGTTCGAGGAAGCGCTGTCGCTCGAAGCGCGCAATTCCAAGGTCGAAGGGGTGATCTGCGGTCATATCCACCAGGCCGCCATGCACCACAAATTCGGCATCCACTACATCAATTCGGGCGACTGGGTGGAAAGCTGCACCGCCATCGTCGAGGATCATGACGGGGCGTTCGAGTTGATCCGCTGGAAGGATGTTTCGGCGCCGCCGCGCAAGCGCCGCGGGCTGGGCCGGTTGCGGGCAAGCTGAATTCTTACGTAATTGACGATACTTGCCGCTTGCCAGGGTGCGCGACGCGGCGCATGGTCGCCTCTTCGACCCTGCCTTCCGGACCTTTTCCAATGTTTCCGAGCCTGCCCGAGCGGCTGACCACGCCCGAAGTGCGCACGGGCCTGTTCTATACGGCCATGTATCTGCCGATCGGTGTCTCGACGCTGCTTTTGCCCGTGTGGCTGGATGGCAGGGGCATTGGCGAAGAGGAAATCGGCATCATCAGCGCGACGCCGATCTTTATCATGATCGTGCTCAATCTGCTTGTCGGACGCGTGGCCGACAAGGCCAGCGACTGGCGCGGCGTGATCGTCGCCGGATCGCTGGTGAGCGCTGTCGTGTCTCTGGGGTTTGTCTTTGTCGACGAATTCTGGGGCATTCTGCTGTTCAACACCTTGCTCGTCATCCCCATCATGGCGATCGAGCCGGTGATCGATGCGGCGACCATAAGAATGACGCGACGGCGCGGCACCGATTTCGCGCGGGTGAGAATCTGGGGAACTTTCGGCTATATCGGCGCCACGGCGCTTGCCGGGTGGACGTTCGGCTGGCTGGGAATCGCGGTGTTCGTGCCGCTGCTGATTGCCACGGCGCTGTTGCGGGGGCTTTCGGCGCTGCCGTTGCCGTTTTTCCGTTCGCAGAACGGAAGTGGACAGGCCGGTGCGCCGCTGGTGAGCGTGCCCGGTGCTGGCCAGACCCTGCGGCAGGTGGCGCGGCCATGGTTCGTCCTCACGCTTCTTGGTGCTGCCATATTGCAGGCCAGCCATATGCTGCTCATCAGTTTCGGTGCGCTTTTGTGGCTCAGGGCGGGTGTGCCGGAATCTGCGGTGGGCATATTGTGGATCGTGGCGCCGGTCTGCGAGATCGTAACAATGCTGTTCTTCTCCCATTTCGCGCGCCGGTTTTCGGCCCGGCATCTTTTGCTGGCAGCCTGCGTAAGCGGCGTTTTGCGTTGGATCGGCATGGCGTATGCGACCGAGCTCTGGCAACTGGTCCTGTTGCAGACGCTGCACATGATGACGTTCGGTCTGGCCTATATGGGCATCGTCACCTTCATCGCCAATTGGACGAGCGAGGAGATCGCGGCCCAGGCACAGAGCTTTTTTGTCGTCTTGAAGCAGATCTGCTCGGTGATTGCCTTGCTGTTTTTCGGTGCGCTGGTGGCGCGTTTCGGACTGCAGAGTTTCTGGGCGGCCGGGCTGCTTTCGGCGATCGGCGCGGGGATGATCCTGATTTCGCTCACGATCTGGTCCACCAAGGCGCAAAACGAGTCGCGGCCGTTGTCACAATAGAGTTGTGCAAATCAGGCATTCGAACATTCGCGAGCCAACAGCCTTGCGGTACGTTCAATGCACTCCGCATCTAAACCAGTTCAGTTGCGCGCGCTGTTCATCAGCGACACGCATTTGGGTATGCGCGGCGCCCAGGCGGGCGCATTGCTGGATTTTCTCCAGTCTGTCGAAGCTGAATGCATCTATCTTGTCGGCGATTTTGTCGACGGATGGAAGCTCAAGAAAAGCTGGCACTGGCCCCCGGCCTGCAACCGGGTCATCCAGCATCTGCTCGATTGCACGCGCAGGGGCGCGCGCATCGTCTATGTGCCGGGCAATCATGATGAATTCCTGCGCGAATTCGCGGCGCTGCGCTTTGGCGGCATAGATGTGCGCGAACGGGCCGTCCATACCGGGGCGGATGGGCGGCGCTATCTGGTGATCCATGGGGATCAGTTCGACGTGGTCGTGCGTCACGCCCGTTGGGTGTCCTGGCTTGGTGACCTTTCCTACAATCTGGCGCTGCACGCCGCCATGCTCGTCAACAGGGTCCGGCAGAGGCTGGGCCGTCCGCGATGGTCGCTTTCGGCCTGGGCGCGGGCCAATGTGAGCCGCGCCGCGGCGCTCATCGAACGGTTCGAGACTGCGCTGGTGCGCGAAGCTGCCGAGCAGGGGTTCGACGGTGTGGTCTGCGGGCACATTCATGCCGCCGCCATATCCACCCACGGAAGCGTCACCTATCTCAATTGCGGTGATTGGGTCGAGAACTGCACGGCCATCGTGGAAACCCGGGAAGGGCGGTTCGAGCTGATCCGCTGGCTCGAGGAGACGGCGCCCAGCCGCCAACCCGCCCTGCCGCCCATGCAGGAGGTTACGCCATGACGCGGCTGCTTATCGTTTCGGACGCGTGGCACCCGCAGGTTAACGGTGTCGTCCGCTCCCTCGAAAATGTGGGCAACACGCTGGCCCGGCGCGGCTATGAGGTGCGCTACCTGACACCCGAGCCGTTCTGGACGCTGCCCTTGCCGACATATCCGGACATCCGAGTGCCCCTGCCATCGCTCAGGGTGGTGCAGGACATGATGGCCGAGTTTACTCCGGACCATATTCACATTGCCACCGAAGGGCCGCTGGGGCTGGCGGCGCGTACGCTTTGCGTGACGCAGGGCCTTGCCTTTACGACCAGCTACCACACGCGCTTTCCCGAGTATCTGGCAGCACGCCTGCCGGTGCCGGTCGAGTGGAGCTACGGCTATCTGCGCTGGTTCCATGCCGCTGCAGCCGCAACCATGGTGCCCACACCCTCGGTACTCAAATATTTGCGTCGGCGGTTTTTCCGCCATCTTTCGCTGTGGTCGCGTGGAGTGGATTTGTCGACGTTCAGTCCCGGACCGGGGGCGATGTTTGCCGGATTGCCGGGGCCGCGCCTTCTCTATGTGGGGCGGGTTGCAGTGGAGAAAAACATCGAAGCGTTTCTCGAGATCGATCATCCGGGCACCAAAATCGTGGTCGGAGACGGTCCGGAACGGGGCGCGCTCATGCAACGCTATCCCGACGTGGTTTTTACCGGCCAGCTGACGGGCGGGACTTTGCGCGATGCCTATCGCAGCGCCGATGTTTTCGTCTTTCCCTCACGCACCGACACGTTCGGCAATGTCATGCTCGAATCCATGGCGTGCGGCACGCCGGTCGCGGCCTATCCCGTTATGGGGCCAATCGACGTGATCGGGCGGGGCAAGGGCGGCGCGCTGGATGAGGATCTGGCGGTGGCCGTGCAGCGTGCGCTTCGCATCCCGCGCGCCGATGCGATTGGCAGGGCCAGGGACTTTACCTGGGAGGCGGCTGCTGACCAATTTTCCCGGCGGCTGGCTCCGATCCGGTGGCGGGCCAGGGTCGCGGCCTAAATCTCCAATCGAAGCTCGAAAACAAAAACGCACCCCGGAGGGTGCGCTTTTTAAATTCAACGTCTGGACGTTCTAGTTCAACCGGCCGCTGGCGTGGGCGAGCATTGTGTAGACCTTGCCCCGGTTGCTCACGAGCTGGTTGAAGGTCTGCTGCATGCCATTGGGGCCGTTGGCGGCCTCGCCGAGCAGTTGCTCGAACTCGCCCATATAGGCAGTTGCCGTGCGCGAGAATTCGGCGTCACGCTGCAGCTTGCGGCGCACCTCGTCGAAGGTCGACTGGCCGGTGATGGTGTAGAGCCGGCGATTAAAGGCACCCGACTCCCCATCCTGATAGCGGTTCCAGGCGGCGGCCAGCGCATCGTCGTCGATGGCGCGGGCGATGTCTTCGGTCAGGCTCGAAAGGTTCAGCGGACGCTGGGTGCCAGCCTGCTGGCTGGCCGAAGCATTGCGCAGGACGTCGCGCAGCCATCCACCTTCCTGCGGCGCGGCAGGTGCAGCGGCGGGAGCCGGCTGCTGCTGGGTGCCGCGCGACTGGGTGAGCGCTTCGTTAAGACGTTCGGACGGCGATTTCTGCGGCTCGGCCGGACGTGGCTGGGTCGTTGCCGGAGCCTGCTGGCGCGCTGGCTCGGGCTGGCGGGCCGGGGCAGGGCGGGCAGGCTGGGGCGCCGGCTCTGCGCGACGGGCCGGTTCGGCAGCGGCGAGCCGGGCCGAAGGTGCCCGCGGCGTGGCGCGGCTCGACACTTCGTGGGTGCCCGGCTGGGCGCGCACGATGGCGTTGAGTTCGGACAGCGCTTCGATCTGTTCGGCGACCACGCGGCGCATTGCTGCGGCACTGGCCCGGGTTTCCTCGGGCAAATCGAGCACGGAACGCTGCAATTCGTTGCGGGTCGCTTCGAGTTCCTGGCCGAGTTGGGAGGCCGTCATGCGCATGGCATCGGCTGTGTCGCCAAACCGGCGGGTTGCATCGGAATAGGCCCGTTCGATGTCGCCGAGCAGATCGGCCTGGGTCTGGCGCAGGGCGTCGCTGGCGCGTTGGCCTTCGCCAGTGGCCAGGTCGCCGATGGTCGAAATCTGGCCGGTGACGGCATCGGATGTCGATGCAAGCGCGTCTTCCATCGCCTTGCGGGCGGCGATCAGGCGGCGTTCGGTCTGGTTGACGGTTTCGGCGATCGACTGAGCGAAACCGCGCAGGCGGTTGTCGATTTCGTCGGTCCGGACGGCGAAGCCTTCGGCAAGCGATTCCATGGCACCGCGGCGGTTTTCCAGCGTATCCATCGTCGAGTTGGACACTTCTGCGAGGTTGGCGGCGGCGCTGGTGAACCCATCGGTCTCCGAGCCGAGCTTGCCCGAAAGCTGACCGAACTGCTCGAGCATTGCAGACATGGTATTCTGCAGCGCTTCCACATGCTGGCTCATCATGGTGCCAGCCTCTTCGGTGCCGGTCATCGCGTCGCGAACGGCGGCGGTGTAGGCCTGGGTCTGTTCGCCGACATTGCCCTGCAGGCGGGCGAGGTTGCCGGTCGAGGCTTCCAGAACGCGCTGCAGCAGGAGATTGCCGTCATTGAGCTTGCGCAGCGACTCGGTGATCTCGTGCTGGATGCGGTTGGACGATTCCGACATGATGTCTTCGGCGTCGCGGGCATTGGCCTCGAGCGCGGCGCGCAGCAGATTGGTCTGGCCGCCCAGCGCATTGGTGAGCTGGTTCTGCTTGGTGTCGATGAGTTCGGCAAACCTGTCGGCATGCTCGGACACGATCTTGTTGATCTCGGATGCCTTGCGGCCAAGTTCGTCCGCTGTATGAACGGCGCGGACTTCCACCAGATCCTCGATATGGACCGTAGCAACCTTGAGCTCGTCCATCGCCTTGCGGACCACGGCGTCCATGCGCATGGCGGTCTGTTCAACGTCGGCCGAAATGTTGGCGGTGACGTTGGCGAGCTTGTCGTTGAGTACGGTCTCGATGCGGCTTGCGCCGGATTCGAGATCGGCCATCGACTGACCGATGGCGCTGTGGATCGAACCGGTGAGGGTGGATTCGATGCGGTCGGCGCCGCTTTCCAGGTCGCGCATGGAATCGGTGATCGTGCCGTGGATGGCCTCGTTGAGACCGGCCAGGCGCTCGGCAGTGATTTCGGCCCGGGTCGTGATCGCTTCGGGCAGGGTGCCCAAGCGGTCGTCGACCATCTCGGTGATGGCGCTGCGCGCTTCGGTGAGCCGTGCTTCGACGAGGTCGGCGGCGTCGCGGGCGCTCTGGCCGACCGAGGATGCGGCGTCGCCGATCCGTGCGGTAACGCCGGTTTCCGCACCGCTGATCTTGTCGACAGCGACGTCGATTTCGCGACCGATGTTGGAATTGAGCTCGGCCACCTTGCTTTCGATAAGCTCGGATACCTGGGTCGAGCGGCTTTCCATTGTCTCGGTGACATTTGCGAGGCTGCCGTCGATGGTGGCGCGGATGCGCTCGCCGGAGGCGTCTACCGCAGCGGTGAGTTCGCTTGTCCGGCCGGAAATCGACTCGGCCATGTGGCGGGCTCTTTCGTCGAGCGATTCTTCGAGACCCCGAGCCTGCCCTGTGATCGAACGCTCGAGGCGTTCGGCGGACTCGTCGATGACGCCACCCATGTAACGGGTGCGTTCGGTCAGTGTTTCCGACAGCTGGCTCGATGTGATGTCGAGCATCGAATTCATGGCGTTGGAACGCTCGGCCAGCGTGTCGTCGAGCTGGGTCGTGCGGGCGGCCAGCGCGGTATCAAGCTGTTCCGTGCGCGCATCGAGGGCCGAAGTGATCTGTTCGCTGCGGTTGTCGAGTGCAGAGGTGAACTGTTCGGTCCGACCATCGAGGGCGGAGGTGAAGGTCTCGGTCCGGCCATCGAGCGCGCTGTTGAACTGTTCTGTCCGGCTATCGAGCGCGGAGGTGAGCTGCTCGGTCCGGCTGTCTATGGCCGATGTCAGATTGCCGGTGCGGCTTTCAATGACCGATGCGATTTCATCGGCGCGGCCATCGAGCGCGGAACCGATCTGCTCTGCACGACCGTCAAAGGCCGACGTCAGCGCTTCGGTACGGATATCGAGGCTGGAATTGAGCGCATCGGCGCGGGTGTCGAGCGCGGAAGACAGGGCTTCGGTGCGCAGATCGACCGCCGATGTGATGGCTTCGGCGCGTGCGTCGAGGGCTTCGGTGAGCGCTGCGGTCTTGGCGTCTGCCATGGCGCCAAAGCTTTCGCCGCCAGTTTCCAGGGCACTGGCAAGGGCGCGGCCCTTGTCGTCGAGCAGGGTTTCGAGCCGGTTGGACCGTTCGGCGATTTCGGACGTGTGGACGTCGAGCGAAGAAACGAGCTTTTCGCCCTTTTCACCAACGATCATATCGACCTGCCCGATGCGGCTGTCGAGAATGACCGAGATTTCATCGACCCGCGCGTTGAGCTGGGACAGCGTGTCGGCGCCCGCCCGGGTGAGGGTGTCGCGCGTGCGTTCGGTCGATTCCTCGAGGGCGCCGTCGAGGCGCAGGCTCATGGATTCGATCTGGCTCTGGAGGGCGTTCGACTGGATCGAGAAGGTTTCATCGAGGCGATTGGTGATCTGGCTGAGCGTCGCTTCGGCCGTTTCGGCATGGCTGGCGATACCCTTGGAGACCTGTTCGCCCAGCGCCGCGAAGGTGGACCCGAGCGCTTCGGACCGGCGCGAGAAGTCGACGAGAATGGATTCGGTCGAGCCCCTGAGGACGTCGCCGATGGTGGCGGACTTTTCTTCGATGGCGGCCGATACCGAAATGGTGTGCGAATCGAGCGAGTTCACGAGCGAATTGATACGGGTGTCGACAGTCTCGGTGATGTCGCGCGCGCGCTGGTCGAGGGCTTCGGTCAGGGCATCGGTGCGGCGTCCGAAGGCTGTTTCGATGCTTTCCACGCCCACGCCCAGAGCGTCGGCGAGAGCTTCAGCGCGACCCTCGAATGCGGCCCTGACTTCGGCCACGCCCGTTCCCAGTGCAGTCGCCAGCGCGTCGGCCCGGCCCGCAAACGCGGCCTCGACATCCTCGACGCCGGAGCCCAGAACCTTGGCAACCGCCTCGGCGCGGCCTTCGAACGCGGTTTCGATGCGGCTGACGCCGGCGCCCAGCATGTCTTCAAGGATCTGGTTGCGGCTGTCGAGCGCGTTGGTGAGATCGGCGGTCCGGCTGTCGAACAGGGTGTTGAGCTGGCCGGTCGTTTCGCCCAGAGTTGCCTCGACCATGTTCGAATGGCCCTCGAGCGCGATCTGGACGCTGCTGGCACTTGAGGTGAGCACGGTATCGAGCCGGTCGGTCGAAGTATCGATGGCGCTGGCAAGGGCTTCGGCCTTGTCGGTCAGCGTGCCGTCAAGGCGGCTGGCGCTGTCGTCGAGGGCCGTGATGAGGTCGGCGGTGCGGCCCTCAATGGTCTCGGAGAAGCTCTGGGAGCGGCGCTCGAACGTGGTTTCGATGGTCGTCCCGGCTGTTTCGATCGATTCCGCCATGGCCGTCGCGCGATCGGAAATCGCCTGGGTGATTTCGCCGCCTGTCGTTTTGAGCCTGTCGGTGATCGATGTTCCGATCTGGTCGAGGTCGGTCGTTACATTGCCGTGCACGGCGGCGATGGCCTCGCGCATGCGCTCGGAATTGGTGACCACGGCATCGCGCTGGCTGGCCAGTTCCTCGATCAACTGACGCATGCGCGTCTCGTTGTCGGAATAGGTGCGCTCGAGGGCGGTCACTTCGTTGTGGACCATGACTTCGAGTTCGCCGGCCCGCGACAGGGCGCGTTCGAGTCCGTCGCCGATGGCGTTCACCTCGCGGCGCACGGCCTGTCCGACGGTGGCGATCTTGTGGGCGGCGGCCGATTCCGGCTCGGTCAGGCGCATGGCGGCCTGGGTCATCGAGGCCGCGGCAAGGCGCAGGTCCTGAGCACGGCGCACAAGGAACGCGATGGAAATCATTGCCAGAATGGGCAGGGCGATAATGGCGGCAAGCGCTGCAAAATCAAGGCTCTGGACAAATTCGGCGACCGAGAGGCCTTCGGCAAACCGGGGGCCGTAGCGCAGGGCGGCAATCAGGCCTACCCCGATCAGCCAGAGCAGCGAGGCGGTAATGGCGAACCAGATCGGGGCGTTTGAAGCGCGCGACTGGAGCGCGTAAAGCGCGGAGGCGGCGGTGGAGCGGTCGTCATTGGCGACCGAGGAAGCCTGGGCGGCGATCTTGTCGGCGGCGCGCAGGCGCTCGGTATTGGTGGGACCTTCGCGGCGCTGTTCGCGCTTGGGCTCGCGGTTTGCCGGCTGGCTTTCTACCTTGCGGGCAGGCTTGTCATCCATAGAGAAGACCGAGTCCTTGAGTGCGTTTTCGACAGCTGAAAACGCAAGCGCTGCCGGATCGTCCTTGGGTGGGGTCGACTTGTTCGCCATACTCTAAATACTCTTTACTCATGCCGCATTTTTAGAAAAACGGCTTTTGCGGCAATATCTTGGCGGGGGCTATCCGCCTCGAACGCATCACCGGCCGGGATACCGAACGCGCGGAAACATGCCCCGCAACGATCCCAACAGCCATTTCTCTATCCTGAGTTATACACGTTTTGGGGCCATTGCTGAAATCTTTATTAAAAGACCGTTAACGACTTTTTTCGTGTGCCTCTCTCGAGGCGAAAATATAGCAGATATCAGCGATTAAGGGTCTTTTTATCCAATCAGGGTTAAGCTGGCGGTAGTGATTGTGACAGTTGCATAACGGGGTTTGAGATGATGCAGCCGCGGCCGGGGGTGAGCCTCGATTCTTCGAAGGTCGACAGGACCAGCAGGCCGATCGACCTGGTGCATCTGGCGCGCCAGACGCTGGGTGACAGGGCGCTGGAATGCGAGGTGTTGCGGATGTTCGAAAAGCAGGTCGCCATCTATTTCGAGCGGGTGAGTGCTGCGACCGATCCGCATGAAATAACGCTTGGACTTCATACGCTTAAGGGCGCCGCGCAGGGCGTGGGTGCCATGGTTCTGGCGTCCCAGGCGCGGGCCGCGGAGGTCGAATTTGCCCGCGATGGCACGCTCGACGAGGAAACCCTTGCCGATCTGGGCATGGCAGTTGCCGAGGTGTGCGGTTACATTTCCTCGATCGTTACCGACTGAATTTTTGCGCCAACAATGGCGCTAAAAACTGTGGACTTGTGCGTTCGGGGCCGCAACATTGCGAAATGTTGACGCGCTTGTGTGTGCGGGACGGTTTTCCTATATCCGGGGCACCTCACTGATTTATCCCCGGAGCTATTCCCAATGCCTATTATCACGTTCGTTGAACCCGATGGCGCGCGCCGCGAAGTTGAAGCGGAGAATGGCGCGACGTTGATGGAGACGGCGATTCGGAATGGGGTGCGCGGCATCGTGGCGGAGTGCGGCGGAGCATGTACCTGCGCGACGTGCCATGTCTATGTGGAAGAGGAATGGTACGGGGTAACGGGCGGGCCGTCTTCCATGGAAGAGGACATGCTCGACTTCGCTTTCGATGTTAAGGACACCAGCCGGCTCTCGTGCCAGATCAAGATACGGGACGACCTCGACGGCCTCGTTGTCAATGTCCCAAGCCGTCAAGGGTAGGGCCTGCGAAGGACGCATATCATTGCGTGACGAAGCTCCCATGGGCCCCGGCTTTCGGCGGGGAAGCGCAGGGCGCGATGTTGGAGCCTAAACCATGCGTCCGAATACAAAAGCCCCGCCGAAGCGGGGCTTTATTTTTTGTCGCAAAGGACGATCAGTTCAGCTCGAACCGGTCGAAGAGTTCCACGTCGCCTTCGGGGCGGGTGGTGTCGAAGACGTAGGAGCTGACGGTGGTGCCGTCGGGGCCGGTTTCGAGGACCGAGAACGCTGTCATCTCGTTGCTGGCGATGCAGGGGAGGTCTTGGCCGGACGAGGCGTTGGTCATGGGCGAAAACTCGGTCGGCATGACCGGTTCATAGCCGTGCGGATCGCCGGTCACCGCATAATCGGCAGGGTCGTAGTCGAAGCCCGAAGGGGCGTTGCCGCGGGCCTGATGGCCCTCGATGTAGCAACCGTAATTGTTGCCGACATTGGAGGTCTCGAGGATATTCATGCCCTGGGGGTTCACGAAGCGATACCAGACGTGGGAATGGCCGGTGTGGACAAGCTGCACTCCGGCCTCCGAGAGGAGCGGCTCGACGTGGTTGACGAAGACGTCGGCATCGAGCGGGTATTCGTAGCGCACGCCAGTCAGGCGGCCTTCATCGTCATAGTCGAGGATCTGTTCGGGGTGGGCATAGGCGGGAATTGAATTGTCGCCCATGCCGTGCGCTGGGTGGTGCATCAGGGCCAGCTTGACCGGTGCCGATTTGAATTCCTCGCTTTCGAGGACCGAAACGAGCCAGTTGTACTGCTCGGAGCCTTCGGCCATGTCCTCGAAGATGAATTCGCCCCAGCCCCAGTTGTCGGGGGTGTTGAGATCGGCTGCCGCTTCGCGGAATTTGCCGCGTGTGCCGTCGGCCTGCGAGGGCGAGCGCCAGATGCGGGTGCCGTAGAGCCCGATCATGAACACATCGCCATAGCGGATGGCGTAGTAGGTCTCTTCGCCCGGGCCGTCTGCAGGCAGGGTGAAGATCTCCTCGTAGGTGGTGGTGTTGAACGAATTGTCGGCAATCCACTGTTCGCGGATTCCGGCATCGCCCGAGGGGTTGTAGAGGTCGGCGTTGGCCTCATAGAGCGCCTCGGCGACGGCGCGGGGACGCGGATCGTTGAACTGGCTGCCCAGCGGGGTTGCCGGGTTGTAGCGGCCCATGACTTCGTGATTGCCGATGACCGGGAACAGCGGGGCGTTCTGGATCAATTCGCCGCCGTGATAGGTCGTTGTGGTGTCGAACGTCGTGTCACCCTCGGTGCGCGACTGGGCGAGCGCATAAGCGGCGTGGCCCTGAAGGCCGGGGAAGAAGGCAAAGCCGCGATTGTCGTCGAACCATTCCGAGGCGCGGTCGGGGATGTTCTGGAGATCGCCGGAAAAGAACACCGCATCGAGTTCGCCAACATTTTCGGCGATCTTTTGCATGTTGGTGGGGGTCATCGGCTTCAATTGATGATCGGAGGTCAAAAGGATGCGCAGGGGCTGGCCTTCGGCGGGAAGCGGGGCGAGGGAAAATTCGCGGCTTTCGACGGTTTCGCCATTTTCATCGGCCGAACGGACGAAATAGGTTTGGCGCTCGCCGGGGTTAAGGCCATCGACATAAGCTTCGTGGCGCCAGACGTCGCGGGCGGCGGTGGCGGCATAGACCGAACCATCGCCATTCTGGGTGCCGACCCAGGACTGGTTGTCTTCGGCCAGCCGGCTCATTTTCATGGTTTCGGCGGTAAATTCGCGCTCGCCGACCATCACTGCGTGGTCCTCACCTTCAAATTCGGTGAACCAGACGACGTGGACGCCGTCTTCGGTGGGAAGCTGCAGGAACGGGTCGGTCAAAAGCCGCTCATCGGCCTGGCTGGCCTGGGCCATGGCCGAGGCGGGGGCGAAAAGAGCGGTGGCGGCGAGAAGGCCAGCCATCAAGAGAGTGTGGGGGGAGGGAGTCATCGCGTCCTGTCTCCTGTGGGGGGTAAGAAACGCTTTTTGCTGTACGGCTCCCGCCTTACAGGGATGTGACGAAGAGGTGTCAGCCCGGCGACACGGGCGGGGGCAAACTTGGTGGAGATTGCTGCGCCCCTCACCGGCCTGCCGGCCACCCTCTCCCCAGAGGGGCGAGGGTTAAGCTCACTGATGCGGTGGAGATAAACTTCAGTATCGGGGAAATTACAGCGCTACTCCCTCGCTCCTCTTGGGAGAGGGGTGCGTGGTAGTGTTTCCCAAGAAAGGCCCCCTCACCCGTCTGGCTTACGCCATCCGACCTCTCCCCCAAGGGGGAGGTGGCCGCGGGGCGTGCGGCATACCTTCCCCTCAGGTCGTTGAGCGCTAGGCTATTTTGCGGCGGTCAGGCGTCCCGAGATGGCAAATGCGATCTTGCCGAACGGAAGCGTCAGGCAGAAGGCGATAGGCCAGGCGATGATGAAGGATTTTGGCCAGCTGGCCAGCCATTCAGGCGTGGGGCCCAAGGCGATAAGGCCCATGATCCCGGACATTGAAAAGGCCATCATCAGGGTTATCAGGACCTGGGCGATCAGCAGAGTGTGTTTGTTGGACATGTCGATCTCACAAAAAGCGGATGGAGAACGGCAGATCGAAAAAGGCCCACCTGTAGCACCATCCAAACAAGGTTGGTGCCGTGGGTTCGCCCGGAGGCGACAATCCCCGCTGTCGTGGGTGCCGGAATAACCGTACCGGCCATGATTTTTTCGACTTTCGAGCATTACGCCAACGGGCAATGCAGATCAAGGCCGAACGCGTTTGGCTGCTGCGGGGCGTCCGCCGGGCGTACCCTAGTGGTCGAGTCGTGTTTTTCGCCCCGGCAGGGTGAGGGAAATTTATTCGCGGATCGGGACATTGCCCGCGCGCGGCGTTCCAAGCGCTTCCATGGGAGGGAAATAAGTCTCCGAAAGCCGTTCTGGCGCTTGCTGGATGGACCGAGAACCCCTAGTTTTGCGCATGTTTGGCTGTGCGCGGTCCCTCCCGATCCCGCCGCCAATTCCGAAAAACTGAACCCGATCTCGTTTGCGGCCAGGAGAACCTCACCCGTGGCACGGCTTAACACATTCCCGGTTTCGGTCGCCGTCAAAGGGCGGCGCATCGTCATCGTGGGCGGTGACGAGGAAGCGCTGGCCAAGGCGCGGCTGGCCACCAAGACCAGCGCCGAAGTTGTGCTGTTCGCTCGTGAGTTCGAGGCCGATTTTTCCGGGCTGGACGTGGCGCTGGTTGAGCGGGCTGTCGAAGCTGAAGATTTTGCCAATGCGGCGCTGGCCTTTGTGGCCGACCACGGGCCGGACGGCGCGCGGGCGCTGAAACTGGCGCGCGGGGCCGGTGTGCCGGTCAATGAGGTCGACGTTCCCGAAAACTGCGATTTCTTCACCCCGGCCATTGTGGACCGGGCGCCGATTTCCATTGCCATTTCGTCCGAAGGCGATGCGCCGGTGCTGGCGCGACTGGTGCGGGCCAAGATCGAGGCGATGTTTTCGCCGCGGCTGGGCGATATCGCGCGGCTGGCCGGATCGATGCGCGACAAGGTCTCCGCGCTGCTTTCCGACGGCGTTGCGCGGCGGCGCTACTATGAAGCGCTGGTGACCGCGCCGGGCATCGAGCGCGCGCTTGTTGCGGGGCAGGGCGAGGCAAAAGCCGACGCGCTGCTGGCCGAACATGCCGAAGCGACATCCGGCAATGGCGTTGTGTGGCTGATCGGGGCCGGGCCGGGTGCCGAAGACCTTTTGACCCTGCGCGCGCAACGCCTGTTGCAGGAAGCCGACGTGATTGTTCACGATCAGTTGGTGCCGGGCGCCGTCGTTGAAATGGGGCGGCGCGATGCCGACCGGATTTCGGTGGGCAAGGCCAAGGGGCATCATTCGTTTTCGCAAGCCCAGATCAATACGCTGATCGTGCGCCTGGCGCGTGAGGGCAAGAAGGTTGCGCGGCTGAAATCGGGCGATCCGATGGTGTTCGGGCGGGCCGGCGAGGAAATCGCGGCGCTGCGCAAGGCGGGGATCGAATATTCAATCGTGCCGGGTGTGACCTCGGCGCTGGCTGCGGCAGCCGATACGGCAACGCCGGTGACGTTGCGCAAGGTCTCTTCGGGCTTTGTGTTCGCCACCGCGCATGGCGCTGACAATTGCGATCTTGCCCATTGGGCGTCGCTGGCCCAGTCGGGGCTGACGCTGGGGCTTTACATGGGCAAGTCGATTGCCGGGCAGGTGGCTGGCGATCTGATGGCGCAGGGGCTTTCGGGCGCGGTGCCGGTGGGGATCGTGGTCAATGCCGGGCGGGCCGACAAGACGCTTTATGCGGGCACTGTGGGCGGGCTGGCGGCGGGCGGAATCGATTTTGCCGATGGGCCGGCGATCATCTTTATCGGCGAAGCGGTGGCAGAGGGCGATTGGGCGCGGGCCGAGGCAATTGCGGCGCAAGCGGAGCGGGTGGCGTGATGGCGATTGCGCTGGGCGTTTCAACAACCGCACCGTCATTGTCGGGCTTGGCCCGGCAATCTGCAGTGGCGCCGCTGCCGCAGATGGTGTTCACGGCACCAGCGGTGCGACACACTTCTGCTGCGTATAATGGCGGCGAGGCGGATCCCCGGGTCGAGCCCGAGGATGACGGTGGTTGGTTGGGCTGGGCTGTCGAATGTCGTCCAGATGTCGCCTCTAAAATGAATCCGATGATTTCCGTAACATATTGAGTGAAATGACAAAAATCCTCACAGGCAATGAACTGCTCTCCGGGGCGACGGTCTATCTCGACGCTAATGGCGATTGGGTCGAAGACATTCAGGCTGCGCGGGTGTTTGCAAAGGACGAGGCCAAGGCGCTCGAGGTTGCCATGGCGGCGACCAAAGTGACCGGGCGAATCCTGAGCCTTGAGACCGAGGACGTCGAAACGATCAACGGTGTGATCCACGCCAACCGTATCCGCGAGCGCATCCGGTCCGAAGGGCCCACCGCGCCGCGCTTTGACCGCCAGCATCTGGGCGAGGACGAACATGTATCGATATGACGAATTTGACGCCGCGTTTGTTTCCGAACGCGTCGAGCAGTTTTCAGACCAGGTCCGCCGCCGTATCTCGGGGGAATTGACCGAAGACCAGTTCCGGCCCCTGCGGCTGATGAACGGGCTGTACCTGCAATTGCACGCCTATATGCTGCGTGTGGCGGTGCCGTATGGCACGCTGAGCGGCGCCCAGATGCGGATGCTGGGCCATATCGCGCGCAAGTACGATCGCGGGTACGGGCATTTCACGACGCGGCAGAACATCCAGTACAACTGGCCGAAACTGCGCGACATTCCCGAAATTCTTGCCGATCTGGCGAGCGTCGAGATGCACGCCATCCAGACCTCGGGGAACTGCATTCGGAACGTGACGACCGACCAGTTCGCCGGTGCTGCGGCCGATGAGATCATCGATCCGCGCCCGGTGGCCGAGATCATTCGGCAGTGGTCGAGCCTGCACCCCGAATTCACCTTCCTGCCGCGCAAGTTCAAGATCGCCATCACCGGCGCACCGAACGACCGGGCGGCTGTGAAATTCCACGATATCGGCCTGATGGCGCAGACCAACGGGTCGGGCGATGTGGGCTGGGCGGTTTATGTCGGCGGCGGGCTGGGTCGGACGCCGATGATCGGCAAGATGATCAACGGGTTCGTGCCGCACGAGCATCTGCTGGCGTATCTGGAATCCATTCTGCGGGTCTATAACCGCTATGGGCGGCGCGACAACAAGTACAAGGCGCGCATCAAGATCCTCGTTCACGAGGAAGGGCTGGAGACCATCAAGGCGCAGGTGGAGGAGGAATTCTCCCACGTGCGTGGCGGCGTTCTTACGCTGCCCGAGGCCGAGCTGGACCGGATCAACGCCTATTTCGCGCAGCCGGCCTATGTCGACCACGGCGTCGTTTCGCTCGATGTGGAGCGGGAAAAGATTCTCGATCCGGCTTATGGGCGGTTCCTCACGAACAACACGTTTCCGCATGCGCGGTCGGGCTATACGTCGGTGACGGTTTCGCTCAAGCCCATCGGCGGGGCGCCGGGCGATGCGACGGCGGAACAGATGGAAGCGGTGGCCGACCTGGCCGAGCGCTATTCGTTCGACGAGGTGCGAGTGACCCATGAGCAGAACCTTGTGCTGCCGCATGTGGCGCTGACCGATCTCAAGGCCGTTTATGACGGGCTGGTCGAGGCAGGGCTGGCGGACGCCAATTCGGGCGAGATCACCGACATGATCACCTGCCCGGGGCTCGATTTCTGTGCGTTGGCCAATGCGCGGTCCATTCCGATTGCGCAGGATATTTCGCGGCGCTTTGCGGCGCCCGATCGCCAGAAGGAAATCGGCAAGCTCAAGATCAAGATTTCGGGCTGCATCAATGCCTGCGGGCACCACCATGTGGGCCATATCGGCATTCTGGGCGTCGAAAAGAAGGGCACCGAGCTCTACCAGATCACCGTGGGCGGCGACGGGACTGAAGAGGCGTCGGTGGGCAAGATTTTGGGGCCGGGGTTCGTCGCCGAAGAGGTGCCGAGCGCCATCGAGCGGCTGGTCGATGCCTATATCGCCCAGCGGACCACGGACGAAGAAACGTTCATTTCGGCCTATCGGCGGCTCGGGGACGCGCCGTTCAAGGAGGCGTTATATGGCAATGGTTAGCCCGATCATTTCAGCGGCCGAACCCAAGCAGGACAAGCTGCGCCAGCTTGGCATCCTCTCGCTCAACGGCATGTTCGACGAGATGGACGCCGAGGCGGTGCTGCGTCAGGCTGTCGAGGAGCTGCTGGTTGGCGAGATCGCCCTGGTGTCCTCGTTCGGGGCGGATTCGGCGGTGCTTTTGCATCTGGTCAGCCTCGTCGACAAGAATTTGCCGGTCTATTTTCTCGAGACGGGCAAGCATTTTGACGAGACGCTCGACTATGTCGAAACGCTCAAGTCGCAGTTCGGGCTGACCAATGTTATTACGCTCTATCCCGACAGCGCGGATATCAAGCGCTTCGATCCCGATGGCACGCTTTGGGAAAACGATCCGGATTCGTGCTGCCATATCCGCAAGACCGAGCCGCTTGAAAAGGTGCTCGAGGGCTATGGCGGCTGGGTAACGGGGCGCAAGCGCTTCCAGACGGCCGAGCGGGGCGTCTTGCCCCATTTCGAATTGACGAGCGACGATCGCATCAAGGTCAATCCATTGGCCTACTTTACCCATGAGGACATTGAAGCGTACAAGGCCGCCCATGGGCTGCCCGAGCATCCGCTTTATGAGCGGGGCTACAAGTCCATCGGCTGTGCTCCTTGCACCAGCGCCGTGGCGGACGGGGAAGACCCCCGTGCGGGCCGTTGGCGCGGGCGCGACAAGCGCGAGTGCGGCATCCATTTTGACTTCAATGGGAGCATCGCGAAACCGGTGAGCCAACCCTCTGTGACCTTGTTCAAGGACGGTGCATTCAAGGCCGATCCATGGCGTTTGTGGGCCGAAGGCGATGCGGCCAACGATGTGCGTTATACGCATGTGCCGCTGACCGTGTTCGTCGAAAACCGCAAGACGTTCCTTGCCAGCCCGCACCCGATCGGGTTGCTGGTCAGCCCCGGCGAAAAAGTCGAGGACGTGGCCGACGATCTCAATCGGTTTTCATCGATCGCCATCAACTTCCCGGCCTTTACGGACGGGCGGGGCTATTCGAGCGCGCGGTTGTTGCGCGAGCGGTATGGCTATGAAGGCGAGCTGCGGGCGGTGGGCGATATTCTGACCGATCAGATACCGTTCATGCGCCGCTGCGGCATCGATGCGTTCGTTGTGACCAACGGCCCGACACGCGCGGCGCTGGAAAAAGATGCGCTGGCCGAGGTTTCCCGTTATTACCAGCCGGTCGGCGCTCGCGTCGAAATTCCAGCCGGCACGCGGCCATTCCTGCGGCGGTCCCCAGATTGATCCATACTTGACAGTTCGCGTCATATATATATTCCAAGCGCGAACTTGCTAATTCCAACGACCAGGACTCCTATTAATGAGCGGAAATGAAATTGTCACCGATGTCGTGATTATTGGCGCAGGCCCCGTGGGTCTGTTCGCCGTGTTCGAATTGGGTCTGGTCGACCTCAAATGCCACGTCATCGACATTCTCGATCGGGCGGGCGGACAGTGCGCCGAGCTCTATCCCGAAAAGCCGATCTACGACATTCCGGCTTTCCCCGAGATTTCGGGGCAGGGGCTGACCGACAATTTGATGAAGCAGATTTCGCCGTTCGGAGCGGAGTTCCATTTCTCCCAGATGGTCAAATCGGTCGAAAGGCTCGATGACGGCTCGTTCCGCCTGACTACCGATGCCGACGAGGTGTTCTTGACCAAGGTGGTGGTGATCGCGGCGGGCGGTGGTTCGTTCCAGCCCAAGCGGCCCCCGGTCGAGAACGTCGAAGAATACGAAGGCAAGTCGGTGTTTTACGCCGTGCGCAAGATGGACGATTTCCGCGACCAGGACCTTGTCATCGTGGGCGGCGGGGATTCGGCGCTCGACTGGACGCTCAATCTCGAGCCGCTGGCGCGGTCCCTGACGCTCGTGCATCGTCGCGACCAGTTCCGCGGCCATGCCGATAGCGTCAACAAGATGCGGGCTCTGGTGGAAGAGGGCAAGATCAACTTCATCACCGGCCAGTTGGGGCGTCTTGAAGGCGAGAACGGGCAACTGAACGAGGTCTATCTCAAGACCGCAGGCGGTGAACTCGGCGTGCCCGCCACGCGGTTGCTGCCGTTCTTTGGCTTGACCATGAAGCTTGGGCCGGTTGCCGATTGGGGGCTGGACCTGCACGACAACGCGCTCATCAAGGTCGATACCGAAAAGTTCGAAACCAGCGAGCCGGGCATTTTTGCCATCGGCGATATCAACTGGTATCCGGGCAAGCTCAAGCTGATCCTTTCGGGCTTCCACGAAGGCGCGCTGATGTCGCAGGCCGCCAAGCGGATCGTGCATCCCGATCAGAAGGTGATCTTTCAGTACACCACCAGCTCGACCCAGCTTCAAAAGAAGCTGGGCGTGGCTTAAATTCCAGCCTCGTCAAAGCTGGCGACAAAAACCTCACAGGATTTCACATGCAGATCTACGTCACCGACCAGGATGGGACCGAACACGAACTCGAAGCCCTCGAAGGCTGGCGGGTGATGGAAGTGATCCGCGACTGGGGGCTCAACATCAAGGCCGAGTGTGGCGGTTCGTGCTCTTGCGCGACCTGTCATGTGTTTGTCGATGCCGAATGGCAGGACAAGCTCAACCCGCCGACCGACGAGGAAGAGGACATGCTCGATTCCGTGCCCGATTACGAGGGCAATTCACGGCTGTCCTGCCAGATCCTGATGAGCGAGGAACTGGACGGGTTGCGGGTCACGCTGGCCGATTCCGCAAAGCAGGAAGAAGCTGCCTGAAAACGCCATCAACTGGACCTTTGAGGTTTTCGCGCGCCGGTGTATGAGCGGTATGTGACCTGATGCCGTCCTGATCGAGTGCCCGCCATGAACCTTGTCGATTATCTCCCCTACGCCATTGCGCTGGCGATTGCTGCTGCCATTCCCGGGCCCGGCATCGCCGCGGCGGTGGGAAAGGCGCTCGGATCGGGCCTTCGGCCGGCGGTGTGGTTCGGCACGGGGCTGGTGCTTGGTGACCTGACCTATCTCACGCTTGCCGTTTTGGGGATGGCCGCGGTGGCGGCGGCGTTTTCGGGCATTTTCGTTGTCGTTAAAGTGCTTGGCGCGGCTTACCTCGCCTATCTTGCCTGGAGCTTCTGGCGCGCTGGCATCGATCCCGAAAAGATCCAGTCCGGCAAGGGCAGTGGCGCCTGGGCCTCGATGCTGGGCGGCTATTCGGTGACGCTGGGCAATCCCAAGACGATCATTTTCTACATGGCCCTGTTGCCCACTGTCGTCGATCTGCAGGCAGTAACCCCGGAGCGGTTTGCGGGTCTGGTCGTCACCACGATCATCGTGCTGTATCTGGTCGTCCTGCCCTATGTCGCACTGGCCGCCAAGGCACGCGATTTCCTGCGCAATCCGCGGGCGCTGAAAGCGCTCAACCGCGGCGCTGCCGGCGCGATGGCCGGGGCGGCGGCCTATATAGTCCTCAAGCCCTAGCACCGAAGCGGCTTTTGAACGTCCTATGGTATCGTCTGGCGGAAAAGCCCACGAGACTCGCCTTCGCTCATCGATGTCATTCCGGCCCTGATCCGGGACCCAGCTACCGGCAGCGTCTGCCGCCCTTGCCTGGACTTTTGAGGGTACTGGGCCCCGGGTCTCCGCCCGGGGTGACAGATCGTGCGTTGGGAGGCCAGAGCGTTGCCGATGTGCGGAAATCGGCGCTATTAAAATTTAACCATGTTAATCGGCGGGCCCGGTTTTGCCCGGAAAACCGGGCCTTTTTTGGGGCGGCCGAATGGGCAGCATGGGCAATGTGAACGGGTGCGTCATTTTGTGACGAAAAACTAATATCATTAATCTGGAAATCGGCTGAGGAGCGCTTATCTCTTGTCTTGTCCCCAACGAGGGACATCAAGAAAAGGATACTTTAAAAATGAAGCTCAATGCCCTTCTCGCCTCCTTCGCAGTTGTCGCCGGTCTTGCCGCTCCGGCAATGGCCAACACCATCGGTACGATCTCTGTTTCCGATCAGGATTGGACCTACGTCACCGACTACTGCGATTCCCTTGATGGCCTTTCGGTATCCGACGCCTTTGATTTCAGCCCGTCGGCGACCGCAGAACTTTCCACTTCAGGCGTTCAGCTGAGCTCGATCAGCCAGAGCGACTGTCAGAAAGCCGGCCTGATCTGATTAAAAAAGCCATTGCTAAAGTTGCGACAAGGGCGGTTCGAAAAGAACTGCCCTTTTTGCTGTCTGCTCCGACCCTCGCCACAGCGATGCCGCGAAATGATCAAATTTGCGTTCGCAACCTCTCGCGGGGGGGCTGCATTGTGTCAGCAACGCCCGCTTGCCGGCTTCGAGATAATCGGATGAACGGCTGGTAATGCGTTGTTTCGTCGGCTGTCTTTTCAGTTTGGCCGGCAAAAGAACCAATGGAGAAAACCATGAAACGCACTGCTCTTTTTGCCTCGATCGCTCTTGCCGCTGGCCTTGCGGCTCCCGCCATGGCCCAGGACGCGCCTGCAATGGACGGGGAAATCGGCGGGATTGCCGTCAGCGCCGAGGACTGGGTCTATGTTGAAGACTACTGCATGACACTCGGCGAAGAAACGCAGGCCGATTCCGTCGATGAATCGCCCAGCTCGACCGAAGAGCTTTCGACCTCCTCGATCGATCTGTCGACCATTACCCGCGACGATTGCGTCGAAGCCGGCCTGGTTGACGGTCCGGTTACCGGCGGGTCGGATGACGGCGAAATGGACGACGGCGTGTCCGGAGATGACGCCGAGGAAGATGGAGAGGCCGCTCAGTAAGACCGCTTCCTTCCAAATCCTTTTTGGGCAGCGCTTCGGCGCTGCCCTTTATTTTGTCTTGCCGTCTGTCGCTACCTTGCCCAGATCGGCCACAAAGTCCGAGACGACGGGCGACCTGCGGGCGGCGAAGGGCAGGGGGCGAACCAGCTTGATTGCCGCGATGCCCACCCGAACCGTCATCAGTCCGTTCAGAACACCTTCGCCCAGGCGCGCTGAAAGCTTGGCGGCAACGCCGTGGCCGATCAGCTGTTCGACGACGCCATCGGTCAGCACAAGGCCCCCTGTGACGGCGAGATGGGCAATGATGGCGCCCATCAGGCGGATAAACCCGAAAAAGCCCGGCCTTGCGCCGTAGAGGTCGGCCAGATTGCGGGCCAGCCGGAAACTCTCGAACACAACAAAAGCGATGTCGATAAGGGCGCGCGGCGCAACGGCCGTGACCAACGCGACGCGGCGGGCGCTCGAGGCGGTCAGCGCGCGGGCCCGGGCATCGAGCGGGGCCATCAGGGTACGCTCTGCGGTCAGGATCAGTTCGGCGCCGTCAAGGATCGATGCGGTATCGGCCTTGAGGCTGGCGCGGGCGCGGGCCAGATCCGCCCGTTCGGCGTAGAGCCCGTCGAGTTCGGACACGATTTTTTGCGCTGCGGACAGATCGTCGGCGATCAGGGCCGCGGCGGCCTTGTCGCGCAGCCGGTCCATGGTGCGCAGGCGGGCCAGCCCGACCACTTCGCGGATCGTCAGGACGAGCAAGGCGACCACAAAGACCGCCAAGACGCCCAGCCCGAACCAGCCCAGCCAGTCATAGGCCGCGAACAGATCGCGGACCAGCCGTTCGGCGGCAAGGCCGAGACCGAGGGAGATCAGCATGCCGCCCGTCCACAGGGCCAGATTGCGCCAGAAGCCGCCACGGCGGCGCGGAGGCGGGGCGACGTCGGTATCGGCGAGATCATCGGGGGTGGCCTCGAACACGTCGGGGGCCGGTTCGGCCAGCGCGGTTTCAAAGGCGCGCGGCGTGCGGGCCGTCGGCTCGTCGATGCGGGCTTTCGAGGGGATGGCGCGGGGCTGTCTCATTGCATTTTATCCCCGACCAGAAAATCCAGCGCCCGGTCGAGCCTTATATGGGGAAACACCGGATCGCCGGTCTGGCTCGGTGAGAGGACTTTGGGCGGCAGGAAGCGCAGGAAGTTCAGTTGAGGTGTTGATTCAACCGATTTGAAAAGTGAATCGGGGTTCTCCGGCAAGTCACCGGGAAACAACGCGATTTCGGTTTTGCCGTCATAGGTGGTTTCGCCCAGAACCTGACCGTTTTCGGGCGTGCCGATGATCGTTGGCAGTGTTTCACCGCCGTGTTTGACGCTGCCCTCATGGGTGGCGCGAATGGCGGCGATGGCCAGCGAGCGGGTTTCGGCGCCGTGGAATTTGGCGCGGCGCGAGGCGTTGGCGACGAGCCGGTTGAGAATGGTTTCGAGGCGCGAATGCGAGGTGTGGTGCAGGAGATCGGCCTTGGTGGCGGCAAAGAGGATACGGTCGATCTTGCGGGTGAAGAGCCGCGAAACCGGATTTGAGCTGCCCTGCCGGAAGCATGAGAGCACCGAGGTGAGCGCAGTTTCGAGATCAGCCACAGCTTCAGGACCGGCGTTCAGCGCCCGCAGGGCATCGACAAGCACGATCTGGCGGTCGAGCCGGGCGAAATGATCGCGGAAGAAGGGGCGGACAACCACGGATTTGTACGCCTCGTAGCGGCGCTCGAGCATGGCATAAAGGCTCGAATGACGCGGCGTTGCGGCTGGAGCGGGCAGGGGCGCGAAGGTGAGGGCCGGGGAGCCTTCGAGATCGCCGGGCATCAGGAAACGGCCGGGCGGCAGCGTCGAGAGGGCGCGGGCATCGGCCTTTGAAGCGCGCAGATAGGCGGTGAACGCGGTGGCGAGGGTTTCGGCTGTGGTGTCGTCGGCCTCGCGGGCGGGATCGAACGATCCGAGCGCGTCGAGGAAGGGTTTGGCTTCCTGGGCGCGGGCGGGGCGATGGGCGAGCGCCAGGGCCTCCTCGCTCCATTCGGCGTAGGACTTGGTGAGGAGCGGCAGGTCGAGCAGCCATTCGCCGGGATAATCGACGATGTCGAGATTGAGCGTGGAGACGCCGAACTGAGATTTGATCCAGCTTGCCGACTGGTAGCGCAGGGTGAGGCGGAGCTGGGAAATGCGGCGCGTGCTTTCGGGCCATACCGGGGGCGTGCCCATCAGGGCCGCGAGGTGGCTTTCATAGGCGAAACGGGGGGTGGCGTTGTCGGGGTGCTCGGCGAGGCGGGCACCGATCAGCCGCCCCTCGGCCATCGGGGCGAAGCCGGGCAGACGGGCGCCGGTCAAAAGATTGTGGATCAGGGCCGTGATGAAGATGGTCTTGCCGGCCCGCGACAGGCCGGTGACGCCCAGCCGGAGGGTGGGGGTTACGGTTCCGGTTGCCGCATCGGCGAGATTGCCCAGGGCGATGCCCAATTCGTCGGCGATGGTGGTGGGCAGGCTGGGCAAGAACACGAACTCCGGTTACGCCCGATCAAGGTAGGGGGAGAACGCCAGAATGCAAGAGAGGTGTTGGATCGATAGTGCTTGCCCTTGGCGCCGGTCTGCACTATCGATGCGGCGTCTTCGATCTTCGCCGATTGAAGGCTTTGGCCCGGTCGGAGATTCCACCTCCTGGCCGGGTCATTCATTTTGCAGAGCATGGTGACCACAATGGCCTACACCCCACGCCGACCCGCGAGCGGCAAGGAGCGCGCCGAAGCGCTGTTCAAGGCCGCGACCACCAAGCCCGCCGAGCCCAAGCCGAAAACCAATGCCATCCCCACCGGCAAGGAACTGGTTTCGATCCGCATCGATCGCGATGTGCTTGCCCATTTCCAGGATGACGGGCCGGGCTGGCAGGAGCGGATCAACGCGGCGTTGCGGGACGCTGCCAAGCTCGACTGAGGCGCATGATTGTCCGGGAAGCAGACGTTGACGACGCCGAGGGCGTGAGCGATGTGCTCACCGAACTCGTTGCTGCGGGCAAGCGCAGCAAGGCGAGCGATCCGGGTTTTGCGCTCAATCACTACATTGCCGATCCTGACCGTATCTTGTGCTCGGTTGCCGTTGATGACGACGGCACGATTCTGGGGTTCCAGTCGCTCAAGCATGCGCGTGAGGGCAACCCTTACGGCACGCCGGTCGGCTGGGGGATTATCGGCACGCATGTGCGGCCAACGGCGGCACGGCGCGGCGTGGGGCGGGCGCTGTTTGCGGCGAGCGAAGCTGCGGCGCGGGGTGCGAGGATCGAAAAGATCGAGGCGTTCATCGGGGCGAACAACGCTCAGGGGCTAACCTATTACGAGGCGATGGGGTTTCGCACCTATCGCGAGCCTGAGGGTGTGGTGGCGAAAATGTTTGTTCTGTCAGACGAGCGCGGCTGACCGAGGGCCCGCCGCGCCATTTTACCACTCGCCCGTGCCGACCTTGTCGAGATCATATGGCGTTGTCTGGTAGATTTCGTTGATCCAGTTCTGGAACAGCAGGTGGGCGTGGCTGCGCCAGCGGTTTTCGGGCATTTTTGACGGGTCGTTGCCGGGGAACAGGTTGATGGGCATGGGGGTTTCGAGCCCGGCCTCGACGTCGCGGTGGTATTCGTCGGCCAGCGATGTGTTGTCGTATTCGAGGTGGTTGAGCATGTAGGCGGCGCGGTATTTGCGGTCGTCGAGCATGCAGATGCCGACCTCGTCGCTGTCGATCAGGATATCGAGTTCGGCGGGCAGGCTTTCGCGGTCGATGTCGTTATAGCGCGATACGGGCACGGCCAGATCGTCGGAAAAGCCGCGCAGGAAGGGGTGGCGGGTGTCGAGCACCTTATGGCGATAGACCCCGAACGCCTTGTGCTCCATGCGATAGCGTTTGACGCCGTGCAGGTGGTGCAGCGCGGCCTGGGCGCCCCAGCAGATGAACATCGTGTGGTGGACGTTGGTCTGGGTCCAATCCATGATTTCGAGCATTTCGGGCCAGTAGCGCACGTCTTCGAACGGCATATTGGCGATGGGCGCGCCGGTGACCACGAATCCGTCGAACTTTTTGGAGCGCACATCCTCCCAGGCAGAATAGAAGTTCTGGAGGTAGTCTTCGGGCGTGCTTTTCGACAGGGGATCGGCAACCCGCACCAATGTCAGATCGATCTGGAGCGGCGTGGAAGCGATCAGGCGCGCGAACTGGGTTTCGGTGCGCTGCTTGTTGGGCATCAGATTGAGCAGGCCGAACTGGAGCGGGCGGATGTCCTGCCGGGCGGAGCGGGACTGATCCATGACCACGACGCCCTCGTTTTCGAGCGTGACGCGGGCCGGGAGTTGATCGGGGATGCGGATAGGCATTGTGTCTGTTCCTTCAGAGGAAGCTTATATAAGTGCAGGCTTGTTTGCGGAACCGGAAACGGTTCAACGGCTGGCGGCCATCGCCGGACGATTGGCGATGGCCCTGCACATGAGCTCCATGAAGTCTTTTTCGTCGCGCACGTCTGAAAGCTCGGGCGCGTCGACCTGATAGCCGAAATTGTCGGCCAGTGCCTGATAGCGCGGCAGCCGGTCGCGCAGCAGCGCCTCGAAGCCCCACACGCCAAAGGCATCGGGATCGACGTCATCGTCATGGACGACGCCGTTGAGGCGCTTGAACTCGTCCCATTTGGCGACAAGGAAATCGGGCGGGTAATACATCGGCTTGGGATTGGCCTTGAACCTGTCGATCAGGCGCTGGGCATCGGTTTCGGTGCCGCGCAGATAGAGCAGGACCGTGTTGTCGGCCAAAGCCTTGACCACGGGATCCTCGGGGTTGTGCGGGTCGAGTACTTCGATCAGCGAACCGCCGGTGTCGCACAGGAAATCATCGTAACCATAAAGCGTCTTGGCCCGCTCGATGAAATAGGGGACGTCGAGCAGGGCGTAGATTTCGGCCACGCGGTGCTGTTCCTGACGGCGCTGGTATTCGACGAAGGGCAGGCCGCCCTTTGCCGGATTGCCGGGGGTGCCGAGATAGCTCGAGAGCGGGTCGAGGTTGTTGAACGAAATGTTGGACTGGATCGAGATCGAATCCGAGCGCAGCAGTTCGGCAAGGAAGGGGACCTTCATCGCCTCGCGCTTGAAGTTGTCGACGATGTATTCGCCCATATGCCGCGTGCCGATGCGGAAATCGACCGAGAAATGAAACCAATCGGCCCGGCGCACGATGTTGCCCAGCCGCGTCTTGCCCACGCCTGCCATGCCAAAGACCGTAACGGCCTTGCGGGGAAGGGAGCGAAACTCATCGGCGGAGGCAAACAGCATGGGGCGTCCTGAAAAGTAAGTAAGTGCTGACTTAATCCAGCGTCTGCTTAGATTCATACAGAGCCCGCGTCCAGTCATTCGCTGGGCGCGCCCGATGAGGAGCCGGGAAGTTCAAGCCCAGCGCTGCTCCGGTCCCGGCTTCCGCCGGGATAACTCCAGCCGGAGTCCATGGGAGCAAGCCGCAAGCGATTGAGAGTGGGCGGGGCTGCTGGGTCCCGGATCGGGGCCGGGACGCGAAGGAGGGTGCGATGTGCCGTCTCACCAGATTTGTCACCCCGGGTCTTCGCCCGGGATGACGGCGGTGGGGAGGAAGCGAAGGTGGCAGGAGCGCGGGAGCCAACGGACGGAGAGGGAAAAATTTGCCGGGTGGGCGGCTGAAATTTCCTGATGATGCGCCTTTTTCGGAGGCCGTTATCGAATAAAAGTCAATAAAAACAACGGGTATAGAGTCTGGCATTGCCCTTGCATCACCTCTCCCGAATGCGCGTGCTCGGCGTGCAGATGTTTGGGCTGTCGCGATCCCGATTGGGTTGCTGGTACGACGGAGAGTAAAATGGGTATCTATGGGGCATTGTCGACAGCCGTTACGGGCATGGCGGCGCAGTCGTTCGCGCTCGAGAACATTTCGGGCAACATCGCCAACTCGCAGACCACTGGCTACAAGCGCATGGAGACGGGCTTTATCGACCTGATCCCCGACGCGGCAGTGGGGCGGCAGAAGCCCGGCGCGGTGCTCGGCTATTCGCGCTCGACCAACGATGTGCGCGGCGACATCATCACCTCCTCGACCGGCACCCATGTTGCGCTGAACGGTTCGGGCTTTTTCGTCGTGGCCGAAAAGACCGGCACCTCGGACGGCAGTTCGGTCTTCGGCGACGCGAGCTATTATACCCGCCGCGGCGATTTCGAGATGGATCGCGAGGGCTATCTGCGCAACGGCGCGGGCTATTTCCTCAAGGGCGTGCCTATCGATGCGACGACCGGCAACGTGGCGGGTTCGGTGCCCGAGATGGTGAGGGTTTCCAACGGTCTGATCCCGGCCAAGTCGACCCAACGTATCGTTTACGAAGTCAACCTTCCCGATACTCCGGCGGTCGGTCTTGCTGCAGATTTTGCCACGACGCTGTCGACGGCCGACGATATGGACGGCACCGAGACGCTTCAGGGCGCCGCACCCGGCCTGGGCTGGACTGCTGGCGACGATTTCACGATCACGGTCGGCGGCGGGGCCACCGAGACGTTCGTCGAGGGCGTGGACGGCACCACGGTTCAGGACCTCATCGACTGGGTGAACGGATCGGTTCCCGGCGCGACAGCGTCGCTGGATTCCGAGGGGCGGCTGCAGATCACTGCAGAAAACACCAATCATGACATGGTCATCGGCGGTGCCGGCGTTATTGCGGGCGTCGCCTCGCAGCCGGTTCCCGACGCGCCTGAAGTGGGCGCCGACTTTGTCGGGCGCTCGGTCGAGGGTGGCGCGATCACCGTCTATGCGCCCAATGGCGCGTCAGTGAACGTGCAGATGCGCTGGGGCAAGCTTTCCAACGAGCCCGACACCTGGCAGCTCTACTACATGAGCAACAGCGAGCCCCAGGCCTGGTCCGAGGTTCCCGACGCTGAATTCACCTTCGAGGACGGCGTGCTCCAGACACAGGGCGGGGCATCGGTTTCGCTGTCCGAGCCGTTGCGGCTGAACCTTCCGAACCTGACGATCAACGGCACCGTGGTTGGCGATGTCGAAATCGATCTCGGCGCTGGCGGGCTGACCCAGTTCGATAATGCCAACGGTCGCGCAGCGGTCTCGACGCTGAACCAGAACGGCTATCCCGCCGGTTCGTTCATGTCGGTCGCCATCAATGACAATGGCCGCGTGGTCGCTACCTATTCGAATGGCGAGCAGATCGAAATCTTCCAGCTGGTGACGGCCAATTTTAACGCCGAGAACCAATTGAAGCGGCTCGATGGCGGCATCTATTCGGCGACGGCGGCGTCTGGCGAGGCGATCCTTTCCACCGATGGCGGCATCACCGGCGGCGCGCTGGAATCGTCGAACACCGATATCTCGGAAGAGTTCACCAAGCTGATCGTCACCCAGCAGGCTTATTCGGCAGGCACCCGCATCGTTTCGACGGCGGACGAGATGCTGCAGGAAGCATTGAATATGATCCGCTAGTCATTGCCCGGCCGGTGAAGGCGGGCTGCGAATGGCGGCTTTCTGCGCTTCCGGTGCTCACGTACCTCAATGTACGCTCCGCTCCGGTTCTCGAAAGCCACCTTTCTCGCTCCACCTTAACCGGCCTTTTTCACTGCGGGTTCGAAGAGAAACGGGAGTTTAGGCGATGGGATTGAGTTCGACGCTATCGAATGCACTGGGCGGCATGAATGCCAGCCAGCGTGGGATCGATGTCGTTTCGCGCAATATCGCCAATCAGGGCACGCCGGGCTATCACCGGCAGTCCATCGTCATCGAGGAAACCGCCTACGGGACGAGCGCGCAGGTTCGCGCCTCGACCCTGAGCCGGGCCTTCAACGAGGCGCTGGAAAAGCAGCATCTGGTGGCGGTCTCGTCGGCCAGCTATCACGATGTGCGCACCAATTTCCTCGATCGCCTGCAGATGCATCTGGGTAAGCCGGGCGATGCGAACTCGCTCGATACGCTTTATGCGGGGTTCGAGAACGCGCTGCAGGCGCTGGTTACCAACCCTAATGACGTGACGACACGGGCCGGGGTGCTCAATACGGCCCAGCAGCTTGTCGAACAGCTCAACACCTTGACCGGCGCCGTGCAGCAGATGCGCGTCGAGGCCGAGCAGCAGATTTCCAACGGGGTGTCCGAGCTCAACCGGCAACTGACGGCGCTTGCCGACATCAACGTGCGCATCCTCGACATTTCGCAGGACCAGCAGGCGCGGCTTTCGCTGATGGACGAGCGCGACCGGCTGGTCGCCTCGATTTCCGAACTTGTCGACGTGCGGGCCACTTACCGCACGGACGGCACTGTGGCGCTGATGACCGAGAGCGGTGTCGGTATTCTCGACGTCGAGGCGTCCCAGTTCGGGTTCCGCTCGGGTGGCGGGCTCAATTCAAGCTCGCTGTTTGACTCCGATCCAGCCAAGAACGGGGTGGGGCAGTTGACCCTGCGCACCCCATCGGGGCTGGAAGTCGATCTGGCTGGCCAGGAACTGCTGTCCTCGGGCCGCATAGCGGGGCTTCTGGAGCTGCGTGACACGACGCTGGTCAACATGCAGGATCAGCTCGACGAGGTCGCTGCCGGTCTCGCCCAGGCGATGAACACGGTCAATACGACGGCCGAACCCGACGAGCTGACGCCCGATCTCTACGAGCTCGACCTTTCGGGCATGCAGGCGGGCAATTCGCTTGACCTGACCTATAATGACGGCACGACCGACCGTTCGATCCGCGTCGTTGCGATGGGCGATGCGGCCAATCTGCCGCTGGCCTCGCCCAACGCCAAGGGTGAACGGGTCATCGGGGTCGACATTTCGGGTGGCGATCCGGCGGGGGCGATTGCTGCGGCGCTGGCGGCCGAGCTGCCGGGAACGGCGGTTATCGGCAGCGCCGGGGGTGTTCTGTCCATCGACAGCGCCGACATGCGCGCCATGTCCTCGCAGATCAGCGTGACGGGCACGCAGGACGGTACGGGGGCGCTCAATCTGTTCGTCGACAGCCGCGACCAGGCCTTCACCAATTCGCTGGACGGCAGTGGCCAGAAGCTGGGTTTTGCAGGGCGCATTTCCATCAACACCGCGCTGATCTCCGATCCGGCTCAACTCGTGCAATATGTGAGCGGCGTGTCGCTGGGCGATGCGACGCGGCCGCAGTTCCTGCTCGATAATCTCAAGTCGATGGAATTTGTCTCCGACAAGATGACCGCGCTGACCGATGGCGGCGTGCGGCTCTCGGGCAAGGTTACCGACCTCATCGGCCAGATGATCAATCATCAGGGCAATGTGGTTTCCAAGGCCCAGTCGGAAAGTTCAGCCGTCAGCTACACGCTGCAATCGATCACCACCCGCATGGGGGCCGAATACGGCGTTACGGTGGACGAGGAAATGGCGCGTCTGATGCAGCTACAGAACGCCTATTCGGCAAGTGCGCGCGTGGTTTCGACGGTCCAGGAGCTGATCGATGCTCTGCTGGCTATGTGAGGTCTCATGACGATCATCAACAAATCGCTCTATCCCGTGTCGTCGACGCTTACGGCCATCTCCAGGATGACCAAGCAATTCGAAAACCTCGAGATGCAACTGGCGACGGGCAACAAGTACAACACGCTGGCCGAGATGGGCAGCGATCGGGTGCACGATATCAATCTGCGTAACCGGCTGTCGCGTATCGAGGGCTATCAGGCCAATATCCTGACCGTCGAAAACCGGCTGAGCTTTTACACCAACGGCCTGGAACGGCTCGACGAGATCGAAGGGTCCGCCCGGGCACTGGCCGTGCCCAACGCCTATGGCACCGACGGCATCAACCTCACCAATGCCCGCAACCAGGCCACCAATCTGCTCAAGGAAGTCATTGACTTCCTCAACACCGATATCACCGGGCAGTTCATTTTCGGGGGCAACAAATCCGACACCAAGCCGGTGGCGAGCTTTGATGAGATGATGAACGGCCCGAATGGATTTGTGCGCTTCACCCAGAACCGCAACGAAGAAGATATGGGCACCGTGGCGGGCAATTCGGGCCGTATCGATCAGGCGCTGGCCACCGATACGATCACCCTGACCGAGGATGGCGACCACGAATACGGCTTCAAGATCGCCTCGGTGACCACGACGGGAGCGGCGATTACCGCGACGTCAGGGCCGGTCGATCCGCTGTTTCCCGACGCCGAACAAACGGCGTCGATCACCGCGGGCGGCGTGCCGGCAGGGGGAGACACGGTGACCATAGGCATCACCTTCCCCCATGACCGCGATACGGTCCAATATTTCACCTTCACGGCCACCGACACCGATCCGGTGCCCGAGGGCGGGTTTGCCATAGGCGCCGATGCCGATGAAACTGCCGCCAATCTCGACGCCGCCATTGCCAGCAAGCTCGAAACGCTGACCAAGACCGATCTGCGCTCGTCCTCGACCTATGCGGCGGCCGATGACTTCTTTAACGGCATGGGCGAGGCGCAGGACCCCGCAGCGACCGCGTGGTATCGCGGGCAGGACAGCGCCAATCCGCGCCAGACCGTTTCGGCCAATATCGACGAGAACACCAAGACCCAGTATGGCGTGCAGGCCAATGAGAAAGGGTTTGTCGAACTCATCAAGGGGCTGGCGGTGTTTTCGGTGTCCGACCTCTCGCCGCTTGACGACGAAAATGCCGGCCGTTACGACGCCATGGTGGCCATCCAGCGCTCGCGGCTGTCGGAAGACAACAATGCCCAGACCGGGGCCATCGAGGTCATCACGATGGAACTGGGGATCGCCGCTTCGACGGTCAACACAGTCAAGGAGCGCCACTCCCAATATGGGGCGCAGCTTGAGACGATGCTGGCTGAAATCTCCTCGGCACCGCGCGAGGAAGTGGCCATGATGCTGCTGACGCTGCAGACCCAGCTTCAGGCCAGCTATCAGGCAACTGCGATGGCCAGCCAGCTCTCACTGGTGAACTACCTGTAAGCGCACCATCCCGAACGCCGCAAAAACAAAGCCCCGGCATCGACCGGGGCTTTTTCGTATTGGTGGTGGCGGTTGGGTCAGCCTTTGCTGCGCAGGCCGGCCGAAATCTGGCGATTGATGTTGATGAGCGCGTCGAGCTTGGCCGGTTCGGCGCCAGCGAGCAACTCGTAGGTCTGACCCATGACGAAAATCCCCAGATTGGCGATGTTCTGGCGGATGGGGTCAGGGAGGGGGCTGTCGTCCTTGGTCACGGCCTGAACGAAGATGGACCAGACCTTGCGGTTCTTGTTCAGCGTTTCCTCGAGCTGATCGTAATGCTCGGGCCAGGTGTCGCGAATATTTTGCAGGCGGGAAGCGAGGCGGGCAAGCAGGTTGGCCTCAAGATCTCTGGGACTCGCCGTCTGTTGTGCGGTCCTCTGATATGCGAGTGCCCCCTGATGTTGCATTTGCCAGCAACTCCCCTTCGTATTCGATAAGCTTTTTAGCGGCCCTGAGAGCTTTGTAGAGATCGCCGGTTAATATCTCATTATTTATACCGTCCACATACGGCAAAGTGGACGGTGCAGCGCGGACCATTTCATTGATCAGCTCGAAATAGCTCTTGGTCAGTTTGTCCACATTGCCTTCCACATACATGATCTGGATGGCCAGATAGATGGCCTTGGCGGGCGTGTCGGCTGTCGCCGCGGACAGGATGTCCTTTTCGCGGAGGATAGGGGCCTTGCCCTCGATAAACAGGCGGGTGCGCTGGTCGGAATTGGTGATTACACAACTGCCAACGATCAGTTTTTCGCCAGGTTTCAACTCGACCTTAAGCGCCATGATTCGTACCCCGTTCAATTTGAGTGGATTATGGCGACCGGTGGGCCAAAAGAAAAGGGCGGGCCGTTCTGGCCCGCCCTTTCCGCAAGACGTACTCCCGTTCTGGGAGCGTTCGATTTTTAGAACAGACGCAGGACGGCCTGATCGGCCTGCGAAGCCATTGACAGAGCGGTCGAGGACAGCTGCTGACGGGTCTGCAGGGCCAGAAGGTTGGCGGCTTCCTCATTGGCATCGGCCAGGGTGAGGTTGGACGCGCCGGTTTCCAGCGTGTTGATCATGTTCTTGGTGAAATCCTGACGGTTTTCGACGACCGACAGGTTCGAACCGAAGGACGAGGACTGGGCCCGGACTTCGTTGATTGCGGACTTCACATCGGCCAGAACGCTGTCGATGTTGGTGTCGCTGTCGAGATCAGACGCTTCGAGCGTGGTCGGAACACCCAGGTTCTGGGAGTTGATCGTTGCCCCACCTTCGGTCTGAATGTTGATTTCCGAAGTGCCGGTTTCGTTGAACGTGATCTGCAGGTTGTCGCCACGCAGAAGGTTGATACCGTTGAACGAAGCGTCGTCGGCGATCTTGTCGAGCTGGTCGCGCAGTTCGTTGAACTGGTCAGCCAGGCCGGCACGGACGGAGTTGCCTTCAATCGTGTTGGCGCCGGTCGAGGCGCCGTCGACAGCGCCGCTCGAAGAAACACCGTCCACGTCAAGTTCCTGAGTGGACTGGTTCTCGATGCGGAGCTTACCATTGTCGTTGGAGGCGCGAATTGCTCCCTCAAGCGACGCGTTATTGTTGATCTCGGAAACAAGAGCGTCAACAGATTTGGCCACACCGGCGGTGACGCTGTCAGCCGCAGCGCCGAGACCGGAGTCACTTGCACCAGCAAACGTTTCGGCAACGGCGCTGACGGTAACCGCGGCATCTGCCGTGTCAGCGCCAGTTTCGCCGGTCAGCACCAGCTCACCACCGTCGGTCGCTGCGTTGATTGCAATGCCTTCGGCGTCGAAGCCGGCATTAAGGACAGAGGCGAGTTCATCGACCGTAACAGCTTCGACGTCAGCGACATCGACTTCAACCGCTGTGCCGCCATCGATCGAAATCGAGAGGGTGTCAGCGTCGGTTGCGGTGATTGCCACGCTGCTGGGGGTGCCGCTGCCGTTGATTTCAACGTCAAAGCTGAGCGAGCCAGCATAGCTGTCGTCAGCCGCGCTATCGAAGTCGAGGGCAGCAAAGCCGGCACCGGTCGAAACACCAAACGACTCGGTCAGGGCCACGTCGACAGCGGTATCGCCAACGGCACCGCCGGAGAACGAAATGTCGCCCGAAGTGAGCGTGTCGTCGAGCGTGTAGGACGCTGTCTCGAACGATTTGTCCTGACGGGCCTGACGCAGGGTGGACTGCATCGACTCGAGCGTCTTGGTGATCGAGGAGAGACCATTGTCGGCGGCTTCAAGGGTCTGGATACCATTGGCCATGGAGTCCAGAAGCGAATTCATGTCACCAGCGCGGCTGTTGAGCGAGGAAGCCGTGAAGAAGTTGGTCGGGTTGTCCAGGGCCGAATTGACCTTCTTGCCCGTGGCAAGCTTGGTCTGAGTTGCCGACATCATCTCGGCAGTGTTCTGGAGGGAGAGCAGGTTCGAGCGAACCGCCTTCGAGAGCGTTACATCAGACATTAGAAATCCCCTTCTAGGATTTATGCAATTTCATAGCGCCTCTTCCTGAGACGGCTGGCCCGACACTGTGCGATTATCTTCTAAGGAACGGTTAAAGCGTTTCCGCTGATCAGAAATATCTCGCAACAAAAAAGGCGGACCGAAGCCCGCCTTGTTCCGTCGCTTTTTTCCTGCGGTTTTACCCAAACAGGCGCAGAACCGCCTGATCGGCCTGGCTGGCGAGGCTGAGCGCAGTCTGGGAGAGCTGCTGGCGGGTCTGCAGGGCCAGCAAATTGGCGCCTTCCTCATTGGTATCGGCCAGGGTCAGATTGGCCGCGCCGGTTTCGAGCGTATTGATCATGCGCTTGGTGAAATCTTCGCGGTTCTGAACCACTGAAAGGGTCGAACCCAGGTCCGATGCCTGTGCCCGCACTTCGTTGAGGGCGTTCTGGAGATTTGCAAGCTGGGCGTCGATATCGTCGTTAAGGTCGAGGTCTTCGGCGGAGAGTTCGAGAAGGCCGAGGTTGGCAACGTTGATGGCGCGCGCCTCGCCCTTGGAATTTTTGGCCTGAATCTCGATGCTCGACGTGCCGGATTCGTTAAACACGATCTTGAGCTGATCGCCGCGCAGCAGGTTGACGCCGTTGAAGGACGCGTCCTCGGACAGCCGGTCGAGTTCAGTGCGCGTTTCGTTGAACTGACGGGCAAGGCTGGCGCGAATGTCGTTGCCCTCGATTTCGGACTGGCCGATGCCGCCGGTCATTTCACCATTGGTGAGCCCGGTCAGCGTCAGCGCACTCGTCGACTGGTTCTCGATGCGCAGCTTGCCGTTGTCATTGGACGCACGGACAGCCCCCGTGAGGTTGGTGTCGCCGTTGATCGCGGTGACAAGTGCGTCGACGGAACGGGCTGTGATGTTGATGTCGGTGCCCGTTGCGTCGGCGATACCTGAACCGGTGGCACCATTTGCGACGGCAAAGTTGGAGATTTCGATGTCGGCCCCGCTCGTGCCCGCAGCGTTGTCGGTAGTAAAGACCAGGTCACCGCCATCCACGGTCACGGTCGCGGCAACTCCGGCATTGTCGAGCTTGGTGTTGAGAATGCCGGCCAGTTCATCGGCGGTGACGGCGGCGGGATCAGCCACGCCCGCAGTTACCACATCGGCGTGGGTGACCGTGATCGTCTGCGCCGCGCCGCCATGGATGCCGACGTCGAAACTGATTTGGCCGTCATTGGCGCCAACGTTGGTGAAATCGATGGCGGTGTAGGCGCCGGCCTGGATTTCAGACTGCGCGGCGGTGAGATCGACGTCAAAATCGGTGCCATCGGCCAAAGCTCCGCCCGCGATGTTGAGCACTTCGGTGCCAACCGGCGCGTCCGCGACATTGACGGCATAGCTCTGGGTCTTGAAAGAATTGTCCTGCCGGGCCTGGCGCAGTGTCGATTGCATCGACTCGATCGCCTTGGTGATGGCGGTCAGGCCGTTATCGGCCGCCTCGATGGTGCGGATGCCGTTGCTCATGGCGTCGAGCAGGGTGCCGATGTCCGCAGCGCGTCCGTTGAGGGACGCGGCCGTGAAGAAGTTGGTGGGGTTGTCGAGAGCCGAATTGACCTTCTTGCCCGTCGCCAGGCGCTCCTGGGTGGCATCCATGAGCTTGGCTGTGTTCTGAAGGTGCAGCAGGTTGGAGCGCACCGCCTTCGATAGCGTTACATCGGACATGGCCAGAACCCCCGTCGTCGATTGGTATGAACAGAATCACTCCCCGTTAGGAGCGCGTTAACCATACAGTGCTGCGCCAAGTGCTACCGAAAGGTTAACAAAGTCTGATCGTGCAGAGGTAAATTTACCTTTTGGCGCTAGACTGAACGGTCGCGCAGCGTCAGGCTCGATTGCGGTGGCTGCCAAGCGCCGTTACGCAGCATCAAGGCAGCGCTGTGCTCTGTCCCGGCATTGACCAGCGTCGATGCAATCAGGCTGGTCTCGAGCAGGGTTGCTGACGAGACAGGCCCTTCAAGTGCCTGGTCTTCCTCGGGATTTTGCCGCCTTTGGCGGTTCGGGGAGGGGCGCTTGGGGAGGGGTTGGCCAAGGCTCGCACCGGCGGAATCGCGGACGCGAAGGGGCGGTGGCGCTGCGGGCCGTTCGGCCGGTCGCGCCATGGCTGCAGCGATCCCCAGAGGGCCCTGCTGCGGTGGAATGAACCCCGTCACCTGTTAACCATTCCCTCAGCCGATGCGGCAAAATCTGCCGGGCATAATGTGCCGCAAAGGCTGTCAGGCGGGTTAGGCGGGACTGTGGTGTTTTATGAAAATTGGAGCGATCGAGCTTTGGGCGAAGGCCCCCTCACCCGTCGCTTCGCGCCGACCTCTCCCCCTGAGGGAGAGGTGGTTCCCGGCGCTTGCGGTGTCTCTTACCTCTCCCTTGGGGGGAGAGGTCGGCCGCAGGCCGGGTGAGGGGGCCTTCCCTTTTTCCTCACAGCGCCCGGTTGATCGAAATGCCCTTCATGGACTCGGTCGAGGGCTTGGGGGACTGGCCGGCGGCGCCATAGGTCTTGGGCTTTGCCGCATTGCCGGCGGCGCGGGCGACGTCCGAGAGGAGGTTTTCGGTGACGGTGCGGGCCGTCGCCAGAACCCGCAGGTTTTCGGCCATCTGGGTCGCAAGCGCCTCGTGGCCGCGGCGCAGGGCATCGATACGGGTCGGCGCTTCGGCCTTCAGGCGCGGGGCAGCGCGCTGGATGGCGCGGGCCAGCGTCACGTAATCTTGGGCGAGCTGGGTCTTTTCGCCGGTCAGCGCCGTGGCCTCGCGCATGTGGCCGGCGCGCAGATAGGTGGTTTCGCGGTTCATGACCTCGACCAGGGCGCCGAGCGCGGTTTCGGCGCGGGCGCAGAGGGATTCAGCATCCAGGGATTCAAGCGCTATGAGGCGTTCTGCGGCGGTCATTATCTGTAAGCTCCCATGGATGACAGTTGAGGCGCGCTGTTTTCCGCTGCCTGCATTTCGATAAGGGCTGCGACCATCTGATCGGCAATGCCGATGCCGCCCGCCTGGGCCATTTCGGCCGCGTATTGTTCGCTCATCATGCCGCGCCATGTTTCTTCGGCATGACCGCCGCCGAACATGGAGTCGGTTTCCAGGCCCTTGAACATTTCCGAGACGAGGGTGTTGAGAAACACGCCTTCGAGTTCGACGGCCTTTTCGCGCAGATTGGCGTAGCCGGGCATGGACTGGTAGGCGGGGTTGAGGGCAACGGCCATCAGATCACCTCGATTTCGGCTTGCAGCGCGCCCGAGGCCTTGATGGCCTGCAGGATGGCGATGAGATCGCGCGGCGAGATGCCCAGGGTGTTGAGGCCATCGACAAGCTGCTGCAGCGAGATCGATTCCGGCACCACCGCAAGCTGGGTGGCGTCTTCGTTGACGTTGATCTGGGTGCGCGGCTCGACGGCGGTCTCGCCCAGCGAGAACGGTTCGGGTTGCACGACATTGGGGCTTTCGGCGATCGAAATGGTCAGGTTGGCGTGCGCGATGGCCACCGAGGAGACGCGCACGTCGCGGCCAATGACGATGATGCCGGAATTCTCGTTGATGACGATGCGGGCGGCCTGATCGGTCTGGATGACCAATTGCTCGATGTCGGTCAAAAGATCGACGATGTTGCCGTTGAAATTGTTTGGCAGGGACAGCCGGACATTTGCGGGGTCTGTGGGAATGGCGACCGGCAGGCCGATCAGATCGTTGATAGCCAGGGCGATGCGGCGCGAGGTTGTGAGGTCGGGGTTACGCAACGAGAGGCGGACCGAGTGCTGGGCGCCGAGCGCGAAGTTGATCTCACGTTCGATCAGACCGCCCGAGGACACCATGCCGGTGGTGGGGACGCCCGAAATGACCGTTGCGGCCTCGCCCTGGGCGGAAAAGCCGTTGATGAGGACCGGGCCCTGCGCAATGGCGTAAGCCTCGCCGTCTGCACCGAGCAGGGGAGTGACCAGAAGCGTGCCGCCCTGCAGGGACGAGGCATCGCCCATGGCGGCAACCGAAACGTCGATGCGCGAGCCCTGGGTGGAAAATGGCGGTAGATTGGCGGTGACCATCACGGCGGCAACATTTGCCGTGCGCAGGGTTTCGCCACGGGTGTTGACCCCCATGCGCTCGAGCATGGCGATCAGCGACTGGCGAGTGAAGGGCGAGTTGTTGAGGCTGTCGCCCGTGCCGTTGAGGCCGACCACAAGCCCGTAGCCGATCAACTGGTTGTCGCGGATCCCCTCGATTTCCACGATATCCTTGATGCGGGCCGGCGCCGCGAGCGCGGGCGATGTCCCCGTCAGCGCCAGTGCTGCGGTGAGGGCGATGGCCAATGTCCTGCGAAACAGTCCTGTTTTCATCTTCGTCCGATTCCCCGTTTCCGGGCGGCGTGCCGTCGTCCCCACGATGGCGTGCCGCAATTCACATCCAATAGAGCGAAAAGCGTGCCAAACAGGGGGTAGGTTTGCTAACCAGCTGTTTTTAAAGAGATTTCACCTGAATGATGGCAAGGCGTGACATCGTCGATGGGCAGTGTTTGCCGGGTTGTTAAGGGTAAATTAACTCCCTTAGGCAAAATCTGCCGGTTAGCAGTCCATTAACCACAAGCCAATCGGGCCAGATATGCGGATCGACGGAACAGGGCGGATCATCACCACGAACCGGCCAGGCACCGCTGCGAAATCGCAGGGGCCAGCGTTCCAGATCGAATCAGGGCAAGGTTCGGCCCGTAGCGCCCCGACCTCAGCACCCATCGCGGCGGGCGGTATCGATGCGCTTCTGGCGCTGCAGGCGGTGGACGATGCGACCACCGGACGGCGCAAGGCGGTCAAGCGGGCCAATTCGCTTCTCGACCTGCTCGAAGATATCCAGACCGATCTTTTGGTGGGGCAGGTGGGCGAAGGACGCCTCAACCGGGCAGTCTCCCTGCTGCAGCAGGCCAAAACGGAAATGGAGCCGGCGCTCGAAGACATTGTGGCCGATATCGAATTGCGGGTCCGGGTCGAACTGGCCAAGCTGGGCCGCTACCCTGGAGCGTGATCCGCGCCGATTGGGCCGGTCCGGTCGAACCGAAAAAGTCTGCAACTTTTTCTGACCGCGCCAGGATTCTTGCCTCGGTCGCGCGGTCGGACCGAAAAAGCCTACAACTTTTTCTGACCGCGCCAGGATTTCTGCCTTGGTCGCGCGGCCGAACCGAAAAAGTCTGCAACTTTTTCTGACCGCGCTTCGGTGCTGTGACCTGTTTGCGGCACCTCACGGTGTTGTTAACGCGTCGGCCACTTTCCATTTGCCCGGAAACTTGGACCCCACTATACAGGCGGCGACCTGATGCAAAGGGGAGTGAGTCTTACGATGTCGGTCGAGGCCCTTGCAGACGACTACCGTCCTTCCGAGGACGAAGAATTCATGAGTGCGCGTCAGCGCGAATACTTCCGGAAGAAGCTCAACGCCTGGAAGGACGAGATCCTTCGCGAAAGCCGCGGAACTCTCGAAACCCTGCAGGAAGAAAATACCAATCATCCCGATATGGCTGACCGGGCCTCCTCGGAAAGCGACAGGGCGCTCGAACTGCGCACCCGCGACCGCCAGCGCAAGTTGATCGCCAAGATCGATGCCGCGCTCAAGCGGATCGAAGATGGATCGTACGGCTTTTGTGAAGAAACCGGCGAACCGATCGGGCTTGCCCGTCTCGACGCCCGCCCGATTGCGACCCTGAGCCTTGAGGCCCAGGAGATGCACGAGCGGCGTGAAAAGGTCTATCGCGACGACTGATTGTTGAATCACTGGAATCACTTGCAGCGGCCCGTTGAAGGAACACTTCGGCGGGCCGTTTTCTGTCTACCCCAGTCTTACCTCCCGCGTGATGCCGATGGTATCGAGGAACGGGCGGTCGTGGCTGACGACGAGCAAGGCACCGTCATAGAAGCGAAGTCCGGCCTCGACCGCCTCGATGGAATCGAGGTCGAGGTGGTTGGTGGGTTCATCGAGAATGAGCAGTTGCGGCAGGGTGTCGGTGCCCAGCACACAAGCCAGCCCGGCGCGCAGGGTTTCGCCGCCCGAAAGCGATGCGGTCATTTTCAGCGCCGCATCGGCCTTGAACCTGAAGCGCGCCAGTGCGGAGCGGCAGGCGTTCTCGCTCGACGCCGGATTGAGGGCGAGAAAGTTTTCGCGCACGGTTTTCTGCGGATCGAGGATGGAGACCTGCTGGTCGAGCAGGGCGTGGGAGACGTGGACGCTGGCCGTGCCGGCCAACGGTTCGAGGCTGCCGGATATGAGGCGGAGCAGGGTGGTCTTGCCCGAGCCGTTGGGACCGGTGAGGGCAATGCGTTCGGGGCCAGTGATGGCGAGGGAAAAATGCTTTAGGATCGGAGTATCCGGATCGTAGCCCGCTGACACGGCATCGATGGTCAACACTTTCCGGCCGGCGGGCAGATGGGTGGGTGGCAATGAGATCGTCACGTGCTGGAGCACTTCGACTTTCTCGCGCGCCGATTGAGAGGCGGATTCCGCCTGTTCGCGCAAGCGGCTGGCAAGGCGGGCATTTTCGCCCGTCGAATTCTCGGCGGAGTTCTTGCGGGCGTTGAGCAGGATTTTGGGCATATCGCCCTTTGCGCGCTTGCGCTTGCCCGATGCGTTGGATTTTTGCTGACGCTCGCGGGTCTGCTGGGCCTTTTTGTCGACAAGGGAGGCGCGCCGTTCGGCACCGGCCAGATCGTGCTCGGCGGCGGCCAACTCGACCGCCTTCCGCTCGCGATAGAGGCTGTAATTGCCGCCATAGGTGGTGGCGCCCAGGCTGGTGAGTTCCACTATGGCGTCCATGGTTTCGAGCAATTCGCGGTCGTGGCTGACGACGACGGCGCCGCCGCGCCAAGTTGCCAGCAGATCGATCACAGCGTCTCGACCGTCCCTGTCGAGGTTGTTGGTCGGCTCGTCGAGCAGCAGGAAATCGGGATCGGCGAACACCAGCGCGGCCAGCATGGCGCGGGTGCGCTGGCCGCCCGACAGCGTTTCGAGCGGGGTATCGGCGATGGCGGCGAGGGAAAAGCGCTCCAGCGCTTCTTCGAGCCGGGCCTCGATTGTCCAGTCGGCATCGGCCAACTCGTTGGCGGTCGCGGTGCCGGTAGCGGCGCGAGCGAGGAGATCGAGCTGCGCGGTAGCGCCGAACAGATCGGCTATGGTTTCGGCCGGCTCGGCCTTGAGCGATTGGCGCAACAGGCCGATGGTGCCGTCGATGGTGACGCCGCCCGATTGCGGGATCAGCGTGCCGGTGATGAGTTTGAGCAGCGTCGATTTTCCCACGCCATTGCGACCCACCAGGCCGGTGCGCTGGCGAGCGAAGGTGAGATCGAGGCTTGAGAAAAGCTGCGTGCCGTCAGGCGTTGAAAAGCTTAAGCGCGAAAGCGTGATATGTGCGGGCATAAGAGATGGATTCCGTTCCGAGGCAATGGCGATTTGCTTTCGGAGAAAAATCCATTTGGGCACACATCCTGTTGGAGCATTTCGGCGCTTCTTCGAATCGCCTCAATTGCTCCAAGTCTTTGTTTTGTCGCGCTTCCGAACCGGATAAGTGGTGCCCACTTATCCTGGAAGCACTCAGTGTTGCAGTTGAGCGTCAAAATAGGCGCGAAACAGCACAAGTCAAGGCCGGCAGGTTGACAGGGAAGCCATGCTGCCGCTTTCTAACCGCATGGGCTCAAAAGCATTTCTCACGACTGCTGTGTTTGCGCTTACGGCGGTAATGACCTCCGGGGCCGCTGCGATGGACATCTCGATCGGCTCGCAGGTGCGGCTGAGCGCGGGGTATCTCTCGCTCAATCACGACGCGTCACACCTTACGCCGCCGGTTGGATCGGGGTTTGCAAGCTATGGCGATCCGACGTCGATCCTGAGCTATGAGCCGCTCTATAATGCCGATATCGAATTCGTCGTCACGGGACGCGGGCAGGAGGGCTGGTTCGATCTGATCGCCGGCTTCCCCATCGCGGCGGGCGGCACGTTCGGGGATCGCGATTACGAGGCCGGACAGGCACTCTATTCGGAAACCTTCAGCGACATCACGCTGGGCAATGGCGGCAGTGTCGCCCTGCGGTATGGATTGCCGAGTGATGGAACGCTTGTGTGGAACGAGATGGTGGTGCGGCCTTACGTGGCCGGCGGTTTCGGGCTGGAGCGCTATGGTATTACCGGGCTGCGGTGTGGGGCTGCTTGCCCCAGCGGCCCGATTGCGTCCAGTGTCACGGTGATCGGCCACGATCTGTTTTCGGCTTCTGCCGGGGTGGGCGTGTGGCTGGAGAATGAAATTTCCGAAGCCGAGACCATCGATTTGCGATTCGAGATCAATGGCGGCTACCTCGGGGTTACCGATAGCCACTATCTGCGCTCCGACCTTGGGAGCGTGCCCAACGTGTTTTACGATCTGGCGACGGTCGGCGGGCTGGCCGAGGCTGCCTACCGCTATGAAACCGAGCAGGGCGCCGAGCTTTCAGCAAGCGTCTTCGCCGGCGGGCAATTGGGGCTGGGCGGAGTGACCTTCGGCAGCGCAAGCGGCCCGCAGACTGGCCCGCTCTGGGCGTGGTCGGTGGCCGGGCATGCCGGGGTCACGGTCGGGGCGAGCGTGCCGTTTTAGGCGCGGACTTTTGGACTTCACTCCATCGTCATCCCGGGCGAAGACCCGGACCCAGTAACCGGCAGCGCTAAGGTTCCGTCTCCAATGCGGAGTGTACTGGACCCCGGCTCAAGGCCGGGGTGACAGCGTTGGGGGATGGAGCGCGGAAGGCCCCGCTCCAGTCAGAGCCCTACCCGTAGCGCTTTTTCAAGTGAGTGATGAAGATGTCGGGGTCGAGCGTTGAGCCGGTGGCGCGCTTGATGAGGTCGGGGGTCGAATAGCGCGAGCCTTGCGACCAGATATTGTCGCTGCGCCATTGGTTGACGCCGGAAAAATCACCCTTTGCGATTTCATCGAGCACATTGGGGCGGGCCTTTTCGATGGCCTGCCATTGCTGGGCGGCCAGCATGGCGCCGAGCGTGTAGGAGGGGAAATAGCCGAATGCGCCGGCGGGCCAGTGGACGTCCTGCATGGGGCCGTCCTTGGGATTGTCGATGGTCGAGAGCCCCAGGTACTGGGTCATTTTCGCGTCCCAGGCTTCGGGCAGGTCGACCACTTCGAGATCGCCGCCGATCAGCGCCTGTTCGAGCTCGAAGCGCAAGATGATGTGGAGCGGGTAGGTCACCTCGTCGGCATCGACGCGGATGAAGCCGCGCTGGACTTTGTTGACTTCGGCCACCACGTCCTCGATCTCCCAACCCTTGAGCGCGTCGGCGCCAAGGTGCTGGGACACGATGGGCATGGCCCAGTGCCAGAACTGGGGGGCGTGGGCCAGTTGCTGTTCGACGAACAGGGACTGGCTTTCGTGCATGGCCATGCCGCGCGCCTGGCCGACCGCCAGGTGCGAGAGGTCCTTGGGGAGACCCTGCTCGTAAAGCGCGTGGCCGGTTTCGTGCAGAACGCCCATGAGGGCCGTCAGAAATTCCTCGGTCTTGTAGCGCGTGGTCATGCGCACGTCGGTGGGCACACCGCCGCAGAAGGGGTGGTGGGAGACGTCGAGGCGGCCGTGGGTGAAATCAAAGCCCAATGCCTGCATCATCGAGAGGCCGAGTTCGCGCTGCTTTTCAATCGGGAAAGGGCCCTCGACCGATTTGGCCGGGCGCCTAGCGTAGCGGCTTTCCTGCGCATCGAGTGCCTCGGGCACGAAATCGACGAGGAAGGCTTTGAGTTTTTCGAGCACCGGGGCGACATCGGCAACGCGGTTGCCGGGGTCGAACTGCTCCATCAGCGCGTCATAGGGGGCCAGCCCGAGCACATCGGCGCGCATTTGCGCTTCCTCGCGGGCTAGCGCGACGACGCCTTCGAGCGCGGGGGCAAAGTTTGCCCAGTCGTTCTTGGCACGCAGATCGCGCCAGAGCTGCTCGGAGCGTATTTCGGCCTGGGATTTGCGGACCACGAAATCGGCGGGCAGGCAGGTTGCGTTGGTATAGACGCGCTTGAATTCACGCACGGCCAGTTTCTGATCGTCCGAAAGGTCTTCGGATTCGGCCTTGGCGATCCAGTCGCCGATCTCGGGCGCGGTGGCGGTTTCGTGGCGCAACCCGTACAGGAACGACACCGATTCTGCGCGCTTTTCACCCCCGCCGACCGGCATGTTGGTTGCCTCGTCCGCCGAGAGGATGGCGATGGCGTGCTCTATGGATTCGAGCTTTTTGCCAAGGGTTTCGAGATCGGCGTAAGACATGGAAGGCTCCGGAAGAAAGATATTTGCCGACAGCTTTGTAGCTGCGGTCGGTGGCGAAGAAAAGAAAAAGGGACGCGCCGGGGAGGACGCGTCCCTTTTGGTTGGCCCAACGGGGAGGAGGGCCGGTTAACCGGCTGCCGCGAATTTGGGGAACGGCAGGCGGTTGGGGACTGAAGCGCCGGGGAAAAGCGGCGCTGGGGGTACTGGATCCCGGATCAAGTCCGGGATGATGGTGGGGGTGGGAGGGGCTGTGCCCCTTCCCCTTGATGGCTAGAACGGCAGGATGGCGTCGAGGATCTGCTGGCCGTAGCGGGGCTGCTGGACATCGGTGATCTGGCCGCGGCCACCGTAGGCGATGCGGGCCTCGGCGATCTTGGTGGACGAGATGGTGTTGTCCGATCCGATATCTTCGGGGCGCACGATGCCGGCGACGATCAGGTCGCGAACTTCGAAATTGACCCGGACTTCCTGGCGGCCTTCGATAACCAGATTGCCGTTGGGCAGCACTTGCGTCACGACGGCGGCGACCTGGGTGGTGACCCGCTCGGTGCGGTTGACCGAACCGTTTCCGGCGTTGGCAATGCCCGAGGTGGTGCCCAAGGCGGCATCGGCGGACACATCGGCGGGGGCGACAGAATTGAAGATCGAGCCCAGCGCGCCGTTCAGCCCGGTGGTGTTGGACGAAGAGCGGGTGGCCGAGGTCGTGTTGCCGATCTGGGCGCGGTCATCGATGGTCACGACGACGGTAAGGATGTCGCCGATCTTTGAGGCGCGCTGGTCCTTGAAAAAGCCGCGCGCATCGGACGAGAACAGCGAATTGGGCTGGTAGGTGGCCGGCTCGGCGGCGGGCATGGGCATGGTCACCGGGCGATAGCCGGCGGTCACGGTTGGATCGACGATGGGTGTCAGGGCCGGAGCCTGACCCACATTGGCCAATCGGTCGGTGGTGGCGCAGGCGCCGAGCGCGGAAACGAGCAGCAGGCCCGTCGCGATCTTGATCAGTGTGTTCATTTCAAATTCCCCGTAATTTCTCAGTGGTTGGCCGCACTTCCCCAAGCGCGACGGTGAAAATCAGAGCCCGGCGAGTTGCTGGGGCCCGGAATAGACTGTGACTGTGCCGTTGTGCGTGGCGACGCCCTGCAGGACCTTGTTGGTCATCGTGTTGAGCACGGAAACCGGCTGGCTCAGGCTGGCGGCGTTCAGCGCCTTGCCCGTTGTGGTGAGGGTGAGGGCGCCCTGCTGGAAGACGACGGTCACGGACTCATTGCGTGAAACGATCTCGGGCGCCGCGATATCGGAGGGCTTGAGCATCACGCCTTCGCGCGTCTGGCGCTGCAGGGCCATGCCCATGATTTCCTCCATCGCGACCAGGCCGGTGGATTCGGCGTAAGCAAGAGGGATCATGCGCATCTCGATGTCGTTAGGCCCCAAAATGGTGCCCTGCGGCAGTGTGCGGGTGAGATGGGGCGCGGCGATCATCAGCTGGATCTGGCCCGAGACGTCGAGCGGACGGTCGACACCGGACACCTGGAAGCGGGCCGAAAAGCTGGACGAGCCGGGCATATAGCGCAGGATGGTCAGCGAAGCGGGATTGGCGGTATCGGCGGCGATCATGGCCGGGAGCGGCGCATCGAGTGCGATGTCCATTTCCATGTCGGCGGTGAGGATACCCCGCGAGCGCAGATCGTCGGCGATCAGACCCGAGAGCAGGTCCTGGCCGACATCGACACCGGCCCGGGCGACGCGGATGCGGTTGAAGCCGGCGGGCTCGAACGTTTCGATCCCGGCGGCGCGGGCCGCCGAAGCGATGTCTTCGAGCGAAAGAACGCCCGAGGTGCCTGGAGCCGGAGCGCGGAACACTGCGGTTTCGGCAATAAGACCGGCCCCGTCGAACAAATCGCCCACGGTGACGATGGCCGCACTGACGGTCACGTCGCCGCGCAGCATGGGCTCGGCCTGGGCCGCGCCGGCAAGCGCGCTGAGGGCGATTGCAAATCCTGTGCGTTTGAGAAGTGAAACGATCATTGTTTGAACCCCCTAGTGAGAGATGTCAGCGAAGCTGGGCAGTGGCCTGGAGCATCTGGTCGGCGCCAGAGATCACGCGCGCATTCATTTCGTAGGCGCGCTGGGCCGAGATCAGGTCGGCCATCTCGGTCACGGCGTTGACGTTGGCGCTTTCGAGATACCCCTGGAGCAGACTGCCCATGCCCTCGACACCGGGCACACCGATCTGGGCTTCGCCCGAAGCAGCGGTTTCGAGAAAGAGGTTGTCGCCCATGGATTCGAGACCGGCCTTGTTGACGAAGCGCGCCATCTGGAGCTGGCCGAGTTGTACAGGTTCGGTGCCGCCGTTAAGGAACCCTTCGACGATCCCGTCGCGGCTGATCGAAACGTCGGTTGCATCAGTGGGAATGATGATGCCGGGTTCAAGTTCGTAGCCATCCACGGTCACGATCATGCCGGTGGCATCGCGCTCGAAGGTGCCGTCGCGGGTATAGGCGGTGCGGCCGTCGGGCATGTTGACGATGAAATAGCCTTCGCCGCGGATGGCGAGGTCGAGTTCCTTTTCGGTGGGCGCGACATTGCCCTGGCTCATGATGCGGGCGGTGGCTGAAACGCGGACGCCCGAGCCGATTTCGATGCCGACGGGGACCTGGGTTCCGGCTTCCGAGGTCGATGCACCGGCCCGTCGGTAGGACTGATAGAGCAGATCCTGGAATTCGGCGCGCTGGCGCTTGAACCCGGTGGTGCGCATGTTGGCGATGTTGTTGGAGATGACTTCGACATTGCGCTCCTGGGCGGCCATGCCGGTCGATGCGATATAAAGTGCTTTCATCGGTCTTTATCCTTGCTGGCTGCTTACGCTTGCGTGTCGCCAAGGCGCTGGATGGCGCTGCGGCGCAGTTCGTCTTGCTTGTTCATGAGGTCGGCGAGCGAGGAATAAGCTCGCGTCACCCGGATCATTTCGGTCATTTCGCCCACGCCCGAGACGTTGGAGCGCTCGAGCGCGCCCTGCACCACGCGGGTTGTCGAGATGGCGAGCGGCGTGCCGCCGGCAAACATCGTGTCGCCGGTGCGGGTCAATTCCTGCGGGTTTTCAAACTCGACGACGGCAAGTGTGCCCTTGTTGCCGGCGCTCGATGTGATTTCCCCGTCGGCCGTTATGGCGATGCCGGTTTCGTCGGCGCCAAAAACGATCTGGTTGCCGCCATCGGAGAGAACGGGGAACCCGTTCTGGGTGACGAGCACGCCGTCGGAATTGATTTCGAGGGCACCGTTGCGGGTGTAGCGCGTGCCTTCGGGCGCTTGGACAGTCAGAAAGCCTTCGCCGGACAGGGCGACGTCTAGCGGGTTTCCGGTCTGGGTCATGGAACCAGCGGCCAGGTCGTGCATGGTCGCCCAATCCTGCACGTAGGAAAGCTGCTGGCTGCCGCTCGGGAAGCTGCGGTCGGAAGCGACCGGCATCACGTATTCCTCGAACAGGATCGCCTCGGCCTTGAAACCGGTCGAGTTGATGTTGGCCAGATTGTTGGCCACGACGTCCATCTGCCGTTGAAGCGCCATCTGGCGCGACAGTCCGATCAGTTGCGCGTTCTCGATCATGCGCGTTTCCCCGTTAATACCTTTCGAGGGCCCTGCCTCCCCAGGCCGGGCGTCTCGCAAAAGACAATGCAGGGAGCGTGCCAACTCGATAAATCGTTAGAAAACAACGGATTGGCTTGACGGGGTGGTATTGGTTTTCCGGTAAGGGTTTGCCGGTGGGGAAAAATCTACCCGGCAATACTTGCCGCGTTCAGGTAAATCGTAACCATTCGTTAACCCTGTGGGGATTAGCTGGGCACAAGGTAAAAGTGCCTGAAACTGGGGGATTCGGAAGGCCTGCATGAGCGACGTGACCGAAACAGAAGTTAACGCCACATCGGACGCGGCTCCCGCCAAAAAGGGGCTGCCCAAAATGGTGCTGATCGGCGGCGGTGCCGTCGTGCTTCTGCTGGTCGCGGGCGCCGGCGGCTGGTTCCTGACCCAATCTGGCGGCGATGGCGCCGGCCATGGGAGTGAGATCGAGGTCGCCGCGGAAACCGCGTTCTATGATCTTCCCGATATCATGGTCAATCTCAACGGTGGCGCAGGCGAGTTTCTGCGGTTGCGTACGGCACTGGAAGTGCGCGACGAGGCGATGATCGAGCTGATCGAGCCGCGCATGCCGCGGGTTCTCGATGCCTTTCAGGTTTATCTGCGCGAGTTGCGTCCCTCCGATCTTGAAGGTTCGGCAGGGCTCTACCGTCTCAAGGAAGAGTTGCTGCGGCGCGTTAACCTCGCTGTCTATCCGGCGAGTGTGGACAATATCCTGTTCAAGGAAATTCTGGTGCAATAGCGGATCATGGCCAACGAGACGGGAAAATCGGAAGGGGCGCTCGGGGACGACTGGGCTGCCATGCTCGAAGCCGAAGCGGGCGGCGCGGAGGATGTGGACCGCGTTCTCAATCAGGATGAAATCGACTCCCTTCTGGGGTTCGATTCCAGCGCCGCGTCCAATGTCGAGCTGACCGGTGTCCGGGCGCTCATCAACTCGGCGCTCGTCTCCTATGAACGCCTGCCGATGCTGGAAATCGCCTTCGACCGCCTGGTGCGGCTGGCGACCACCACGCTGCGCAATTTCACCTCGGACAACGTCGAAGTCACCCTTGAATCGATCTCCTCGGTGCGGTTCGGGGACTACCTTAATTCCATCCCGCTCCCGGCAATCCTCTCGGTCATCAAGGCCGAAGAGTGGGATAATTTCGGGCTTCTGACCGTCGACAGCGCGCTGATCTATTCGATGATCGACGTGCTGCTGGGCGGACGGCGCGGGTCGAGCGTCATTCGTGTCGAGGGGCGTCCCTATACGACGATCGAGCTGGCGCTGGCCCGCCGGATGATCGAGCATATTCTCGACGATATGCACAAGGCGTTCGAGCCCTTGGCGCCGGTTAACTTCAAGCTCGACCGCATGGAGACCAATCCGCGCTTCGCCGCCATTTCGCGGCCGGGCAACGCGGCGATCCTTGTCGAATTGCGCATCGATATGGACGATAGGGGCGGCAAGATCGAGATCATGCTGCCCTACGCCACGATCGAGCCGATCCGCGAGCAGTTGCTGCAGATGTATATGGGCGAAAAGTTCGGCCGCGATCCGATCTGGGAGGGGCATCTTGCCACCGAGATCCACGCCGCCGACACGGAAATTTCCGCCGTGCTGCACGAGCTGGAGCTGCCGCTGTCCAAGGCCCTCAACCTGGCGGAGGGCGATACGATCATGTTCGACATGACCCCATCCGATCCGGTGACGTTGCGCTGCGGCGAGGTGGACCTGACCCGGGCGGTGATGGGTCATATCGGAAAGAATGTTTCGGTCCGGGTCACCCGGCCGCTCAACCCGCCAAAGGTGACGATGGCGGCCTTCGAAGCGATGGAAGAAAAGGCGGAGGGCAAATAATGCCTCTTGGACTGATGATTGAAATTGCCGTTGCCGCTCTTCTCGCAACGACAATCGGTTACTGCATAGTGCTCAACGGTCGAATCAAGAATTTGCAGGCCGACCGTGCCGCCCTCCAGCAGATGATCGCCGATCTCGTGCAGGCCACGACGATGGCCAACGGTGCCATCAAGGGACTGCGGGAAACCGCTGTCGAGGCCGACGAAAAGCTCAACACCCGTCTCAACGAAGCCGAGCGCTTCGCCATCGAGCTGGCCAACCACGTCAATGCGGGGCAGGCGGTCATGGACCGGATCGCCAAGATCACCCAGGCAGCGCGTGTGCCGGGAGATGGCGGCGATGGCAGCCGGGCCGGCAGCGCGCTGAAAACGCTCAAGGACCACCAGAAGCGCCGGGAGCACGCTGCGTGAACCGAGTTCGTCTCCTGCCCGTCGTTGTTGTCGCCGCGTCGGCTTTGCTGATGCTCAAGACGTTCGGAATTGTGTCCGGGCAGGGCTATATCCTTGGCGGCGTGAGCGCTGCGCAGGCCGCGGGCGCTGGCCATGTGACCGAAGAAACGGTGGCTGAGCCCGAGGCCGCGCCGGAGGATGCCGAGCCCGCTGTCGAGATGTCAGCCGCCGATGCCGCAGCGGCGGCGCTCTTTGACAATTTCCCTACAGATGAGGCCGATCTCGCGGCGCTGGAGAATGGTTCGGAAGCCGCTCCCGGATCGACCGAGGCGCTCATCCTCCAGCGTCTGGCGGAGCGCCGGACCGAGCTCGAAAGCTTCGCTGCCGAGCTTCAGACCCGGCTTGCCGTGGTCGAGGCCGCCGAAATGCGCATCGAGGAGCGCATGAGCGAATTGAGCGCCATGGAAACCCAGATCAATGCGCTGGTCGACGCCCAGGAAAACGCCGAGGCCGAACAGTTTACGGCAATCGTCGCGATGTACGAAAACATGCGGGCCGGCGATGCGGCCACCATATTCAACGATCTCGACCAGGACGTTCTGGTTCGGGTCGGGCATGCGATGAACCCGCGCAAGCTCGGGCCGATCATGGCCAAGATGATCCCGGCCAAGGCGCAGCAACTTACGGTTCTTCTCGCCCAGACGGGCCCCACGGGGCCCGCTGAGGCGGCCCCACAGGAGTTTGCCAACCTGCCGCAGATCGTGGGTCAATAAGCCGACACGTTGCTTTTTGAATGTGGATGGTAATCCCATCTTAAGCGCTGCTGCCTAGTGTGCCCAATGAATAAGGGCGGCAGGCAGAATGCTTTCGACCACAAGAAAACGTGGACGCCAGGTTTATGGGTTTATGGACGCTGCAAGAGTGATCTTGCTGGCGTTTTTCATGTTGGCGGGGGCCGCTGGTTCGGCGCTGGCGCAGGAAACCATTACCTTCGAGGCGCAGCGGCATGAAAATTACGGCCGACTGATCCTCACGTTTCCCGACCGCATGAAGCTGCCCGAGCACGCCGTCACCAGCGACAATGGCGTGCTGGTCATCGCTGTGCCCGATACGCCGATGGCCGGCGTGCTGCCCGACATCGGGACCACCCTTGGCGAATATCTGGCCGTTGCCCGGTTCGATCCGGACCGTACCGGTATCCGCATGGGCATGCGCGAACAGTTCCAGATCAACACCATGGCGGCCGGCGAGCAGCTCTATATCGACCTTCTGCCGACCGACTGGGTCGGTCTGCCCCCGGCGCTTCCGCCGGAAATCATCACAAAGCTGGCCGAACGCGCCGAAGAGGCTGCCCGGATTGCCGAGGAGCGCCGGCGGGCCGAACTTGTGCTCGAATACGATCCCCAACCCACGATCAGGGTGGGCAAGCACCCGACCTTCTCACGCATCGAGTTTACCTGGAACGTGGGAACCAAGGCCGAGTTCACCCGCGAAGGCGAACAAGCCTCGATCCGGTTCGACTGGCCGGTGCCCGTCGATCTTTACGAAGTGCTTTCGGACCGCCCCGCACAGCTGGGCGAGGTGACCAACATCGTTCATGGCGGCGATACCGAGATTTCCATGGCCATCCCCGAGGATGTTTCGGTGCGCTTTTATGAGCAATCGAGCACCGAATTCATTCTCGATATCGACATCCCCGGGGCGACGGCCGAAGGGCTCGACCTCGGCGAGATCGCCGCGACCCTGTCGGAGCCGGAACCTGTTGCGGAGGGGGAAGAGCATCCTGAAACCCCGGCACAGGTGCCGTCCGAGGGGCCACAAACCATCCAGCCCTTTGTCAGCACTGTGGGCCAGACGGTCCGCGTGGTTTTTCCCTTTGTCGAGGAAACACCCGCTGCCGTGTTCCGGCGCGGCAATGTCGTGTGGATGCTGTTTGACACACGGGCCCGACTGGTGAGCCCCGATGCGCAATCGGGGGAAATTCTCGACGGCCTGGCCCGCGACCTCACCGTCGAAAGCACGGGCGCCGCCTATGTCGTGCGCATGGAGCTCGACCAGAACCGGCTGGCCACGCTGGCCTCGGAAGGGCGGAGCTGGGTGCTTTCACTCGGCGATATCCTGCTTTCGGCCGTCCAGCCGGTAACGCTCGAACGCCGCCGTTCGCCCACCGGGCTCTATGAAATGCTGGCCGATCTTGAACGGCCCGCCAATGTGCACCAGCTGCGCGATCCCGATGTGGGCGACATTCTCGATGTGGTCACCACCTATCCGCCGGCGCGCGGTGTGGTGCGCGATCTGGGCTTTGTGGATTTCGAAGCGCCGCGCTCCATCCATGGGTTGGTCATCAAGCCGCTGCATGAGGGGGTCAGTGTTTCCATCGAGGACCGGTTCGCGGTGATCTCGGCCAATGCGGGGCTCACGGTTTCGACCGATGAGGGCCAGCAGCGGCTTTACGCACCGGACGCAACGAGCGTCAGCGCGCTCGACCTCAATGCGATGATGACGCCGAACCCCGATGAATTTGTGCTTTTGCGCGACGAATACCAGGAGCGTGCGGCGCTCGCCGAGGGCAGGGAACTCGACCGCGCCCGGCTTGATCTCGCTCAGTTCTACCTGAGCAACAATTTCGCTTTCGAGGCGATTGGCGTGCTCAACGTCCTGTCGCGCGATTTGCGGCAGGCGAGTCTCGAACCGGCCATGAACGCAACGCTGGCCGCCGCCAACGCGCTGGCCGGACGCCATGAGGGCGCGCTGGAACTGCTCAACGTCGACAGAATGCTCAACGATGCCGACGCCATGATCTGGCGCACCATCGCCAAGGTCGATGCCGGCGATTTCGCAGGGGCGCGACTCGACGCATTCGGCGGCGATCATGTCATCGACAATTATCCCAACTGGATCGGGGCGCGGTTTTACATCGCGGCCATCCGCGCCGCCGTCGAGCAGAACGATGCCACGATGGCTGCCGACATGATCCGCGCTGTCGATCTTGCCGCTTTGACGCCCGATCAAGTTGCCCAGTATCAGCTGCTGTCGGCGCGTCTCGACCAGATCAACGGGCTCCAGGACGACGCACTGGAAGGCTATGGGCGGGTTATTGCCGCCGACCGGCGCGGCTCGACGGCCGAAGCGGTGCTGCACACCATCGAGATTCTGGACGACATGGACCAGCTCGATGTCGCCAAGGCGATCCATACGCTGGCCGTGCAATCGACCCTGTGGCGCGGCGATCAGCTCGAGATCGACATCGTCACCAAGCTGACCGACCTGCAATATCGTCACGGCGATTATCGCGATGCGTTCGTCCTGACCCGTGAAATGGCCGCAGGGTTCGAGGACAACCGCTCGCTCGATACGTTGCTGGCGAGGGCGCGCACAGAATTTTCCGGGCTGTTCCTCGATGGACGGGCCGATGCCCTCGACGCTGTGTCGGCGCTCTCGATCTATTACGACTACCGCCACCTCACCCCGCCGGGGGCCGAGGGCGACATGATGATCCGCAACCTCGCCCAGCGGCTGATCGAGGTCGACCTGCTGGCCCAGGCGTCCGAACTGCTGCGCTATCAGATCGAAAACCGGCTGGACGGGGCGGCCCGCGCGCAGGTGGCCGCCGATCTTGCCGTCGTCTATATCGCCAATCGCGACCCCAATTCGGCGTTGCGGGTGCTTTACGAAACGCGGTTGGCTGGGCTGCCACCGGGGCTGGAACGCCAGCGCCGCGTGCTGGAAGCCAGCGCGCTCATTCACGCCCATCGTCACGATCTGGCGCTTGACCTGCTTTCGAGCCTTACCGGCCGCGACACCGAATTGCTGCGCATCGATGCGCTGTGGCAGGCCAACCGCTTCTCGGCGGCCAGCGAGACGATCGAGGCGCTTTATTCGCCAGACATCGGCACCGGTGGCCTTTCTCCCATGGCGCGGACCAATATCGTCAAGGCGGCTGTGGGCTATGTGTTGTCGAACGACCAGATCGGGCTTGCCCGCCTGCGCAGCCGGTTTTCCGAGATCATGTCGACCACTCCCGAATGGCCGGTCTTTGCCTTCGTTGTTGAAAATGTCGATCCCAATGGGGTCAATTTCCGCGAGATCGCACGGCAAGTGGCCGATACCCAGGCCATCAATGCCTTCCTTAACGCCTATCGCGAGATCTACGCGGGGCAGGAAGCGGTTACGCCACTGCGGGCAGCGCCCGAGACGGGGGCTGTGGCGAGCTTGTAGGTGTTTGCGGTGCTGACCCGGCTGTCGCCTATGCTCAGGCATTCGTGGCTCAAACCGCTCCACGGAAACGATTTGACCTTGCTTTTGTCAAGGTCGGCACTCACCCCGTAAAACTCCTTATCAGCGACCCGGCGACCAGGTGCCAGCCGTCGACAAGGACGAAAAAGATCAGCTTGAAGGGCAGCGAGATGATGACGGGGGGCAGCATCATCATGCCCATGCTCATCAGCACCGAGGCCACGACCATGTCGATGACCACGAACGGCAGGAACAACAGGAACCCGATCTCGAAGGCCCGTCGGAGCTCGGAGATCATGAAGGCCGGGATGAGGATGCGCAGCTCGAGGTCTTCGGGGTTTTCCGGGGGCGGAGTTTCGGTCAGGTCCATGAACAGCATCACGTCCTGAGGGCGGACATGGGCGCGCATGAACTCGTGTAATGGCCCGGCGCTCAACTCAAGCGCTTCGACGATTTCGACGTCGCCGGCAACCAGAGGTGCGATGCCCGCCTCGTAGCTTTGCTGAAGGGTAGGGGCCATGATGAAGGCCGAGAGAAACAGCGCCAGCGAAATCATCACCGAATTGGGCGGCGCGGTCTGCAGGCCGATAGCGGTGCGCAGGAGCGAGAGCACCACCACGATGCGGGTGAAGCTGGTCACCATGACGAGAATCGAGGGCGCGAGCGCCAGGATGGTGATGAGCGCGATCATCTGGATCGCGCGCTCGGTCAGCGTGGTCTCGTCGCCGAAATCGATTGAGATGTCCTGAGCAAACCCGGTGGCGGGCAGCAGCAGGACCGCGGCAAGTCCAAGAGCAATGGCAAGCGCCGCGCGGGGCGCTACGGCCCGGCGCGGTGAGGTTTTACGAGCGGGTTGCCGTGTCCTCGTAATCTTTTTCCCTCGCTTCAAGCAGCGGTTCGGGCTCCACGGTCGTGGTGGCCGACATCGCAACGCTTGTAGCTGAGTCGGAGGAGGCGCGGCCCTTATTGTCGGGCTTTCCCCCATCGAGTTTGGGCTCGTTGTCCTCGACCGGACGCAAAAGGCCGGTGTGGCGCAGCGATTTGCCCACTGGGCGGGCAGGAGCCGCAGGCTCGGGCGCAACGGCGGGGGCGGGCTCGGCGGCCTTGCGACGGGGGCGCTGGACCTGCTGGACGGGCGGTGCCTCGAACCCGCTTTCGACGACCAGATCATTGGGCCCGCCAATGACGATAAGATGTTCGGTTTCGTCGCGGCGGATGATGATTGCCTGACGCTTGTTGTCGATGGCGATGGAATCGATGACCATGAGGCGCCGGTTGCGGCCGCGGCCCACGCTGGCCGAAGCATCGCCCACGAGCTTGATGAGCCACACGGCAAGCACGATCAGAACGATCACTATGGCAAGCGCCACGATCATTGTCAGATAGCCGTTTTCACCGCCGAAAAGGCTGTTCAAAAATCCCACTGGGCACGCTCCTGGAAATGGGCACTTCGTCCCGCGACACATAGCCGTCTGCATCGTAGCGGGCAAGACTTGCCTAGCATAGAGCGTGATGCGGCCAAAATTGGGAGATTTCCGGGTCTTGATGTGGGTTCGGTTAACGCGCCGTTAACCATGGAGTGGGCAAAGTTTGCCCAGTTAACAATTCCTAACCGGATTCGGCGAACCGACATGGCCATTGGCGACCTGCCCATCTTTGCCGCGCTCAAGAACAGGATGCAATGGCACCAGACCCGCCAGACGCTTCTTGCCGAAAACGTGGCCAATGCGGAGACGCCCGGCTATCGCGGGCGGGACCTGGCGCCGTTTTCCATCGAGAACACGGCGCGGCGCTCGGGCACCAATGTCACAACGACAGCGACCAACCGCAACCACTTCTCGGTCGGGGGGGGCGATCCCAGCCGGGCCATGGGCGCGCGGACGATGAACAGTTTCGAGGTCATGCCCGAAGGCAATGGCGTGACGCTGGAAGAAGAGATGATGAAGGTTACGACCAACCAGATGGACTATCAGGCCGCGACAACGCTCTACACACGCTCCATGCGGCTGATGAAGATTGCCCTTGGAAAGCAAGGATAGCGGATGCGTCGATATTCATATGAGCGCGGCCTGCAAACGGCAATTGGCTGCGCTTCCGGTGCTCACGTACTCCAAAGTACGCTCCGCTCCGGTTCTCACCAATCACCGTTTTCGGCTCGCGCTCATTTGAATCTCAACACATCCCAAGGCTAAGCGATGAACGACTTCATGACATCGATCAAGATCGCCGGGTCGGGGCTCAATGCCCAGACGGCGCGCATGCGGGTGATCGCCGAGAACATGGCCAACGCCGATTCTGCCGGGCATACGCCCGACGAGGATCCCTATCGCCGCAAGGTGCCGACCTTTCATGCCGTGCTCAATCGCGAACTGGGCGCCACCGAAGTGGCAGTCGGGGCGCTTGCGACGGACATGAGCGATTTTTCCTCGCGCTACGAGCCGGGCCATCCGGCGGCCGACGAGAACGGGTACGTCAAATACCCCAACGTCAACACGTTGATCGAAACGATGGACATGCGCGAGGCCCAGCGCACCTATGAGGCCAATCTCAACGTCGTCACCGTGTCGCGTCAGATGCTGGGACGGACGCTCGATATTCTGCGGGGATAAGGGGGGCTCCCAGCAAAAGGGGCCCCACTTTTGCTGTTCGGAAGCGCGACAACTAAAGGATCGATATAGATGAGCACGCCATTCAATGCAGCCGCCGCAGCCTACGGTAATGTCTCACGCCTGATCTCGGATCAGGCCGGCGGCAAGCTGACCGCGCCCGCGGCTTCGCCCTCGGGTGCCGATTTCGGCCAGATGCTGGCCGACCAATTGAGCGGCATCGTCGAGACGGGGCAGCGCTCCGATCAGGTCTCTGTCGATATGATCAACGGCAAGGCAAACGTTGTCGATGTTGTCACGGCGCTGGCCGAAACCGAGTCGGCAATGGAGACCATGGTCACCGTCCGCGATCGGGTTATCTCAGCTTACGAAGAAATCATGCGTATGCCCATCTAGATTGCGTGAGGGCGGGCTGCAAATGGCAGCCTCCTGCGCTTCCGGTGCTCACGTATGATCGCTTGTTGTCGCGCTGCCGAACAGAAAAAGTCTGCAATCTTTTCTGGCAGCACTCCGAATGTACGCTCCGCTCCGGTTCTCGGCGGCTACCATTTTCGCTCCACCCTGACGCAATCTCCACGCCACCCGAGCAGGCGCGTTTGGTGTAAGATGGCGTTAACGAATCGCGCGGGATTGAAATGAGCGGGGCAGAAACTCTCGACATCGCTACAGCCGGCATCTGGACCCTGATTATCGTTTCGGCGCCGATGATGATTGTAGGGCTGGTGGTCGGCGTCATCATCGCCTTGTTTCAGGCTTTGACGCAAATACAGGAAATGACGCTGGTTTTCGTGCCCAAGATCATCGCGATCTTTGTCACCCTGCTGCTGATGCTGCCGTTCATGGGCGCCACGATGAGCGGCTATATGACCCAGATCGTCGACATGATTATTACGGGCGGATAGCGGGCCATGAGCGTCAGCTGGGGCCCCGATGTTGCCTATTATTTCTTCCTTATCTTCGCGCGCCTCGGCACGATCCTCATGCTGCTGCCCGCGCTCGGGGAATCGACGATTCCCATGCGGTTGCGCCTTACTTTTGCGCTGGCATTTTCGCTGATCCTTTACCCTCTCATCCTGCCCAACCTAGGGCCTGTTCCGGTGACGCTGGGCGGGCTCATGACGGCACTGGGGCATGAGCTTGCGGTCGGGTTTATTCTTGGCGGCCTGACCCGCCTTATCATTACCGCTGCGCAGGTCGCGGGCGCGGTAATCGCGTTCCAGATGGGGCTTTCGATGGCCCAGACCTCCGATCCCACCCAGCCCGGGGTGCAGGGGGCGATCGTTGGCAATTTTCTCGCCATGCTGGGCGTGACGCTGATCTTTGCCACTGATCTGCATCACGTGTTGCTGGCCGGAATTTATGCCAGCTACAGCTATTTCCCGCCCGACGCGCCGCTGATGCTGGGCGATGCCGCCGAGATGGCCACGCAGATGGTGGCGCAGTCATTTCTGATCGGCACGCAGATGTCGGCGCCGTTTCTGGTCTTCGGGCTGGTGTTCTACTTGGGGCTGGGGATACTGGGCCGGCTGATGCCCCAGATTCAGGTGTTTTTCATGGCCATGCCGGCCAATATCATCATCGGGCTGGTGCTGTTCGCGCTTTTGCTCGGGCTCACCATGACGCTCTATATGACCTATCTCGAAGATCATTTTTCGCAGTTTCTGGGCTAGGCAATGAGCGACGACAAACCCGAACAGAGCGAAAAGACAGAGGACCCCTCCCAAAAGCGGCTCGAGGACGCCCACAAGAAGGGTGACGTGGTCAAGAGCCAGGAGGTGACGACATGGTTCATGATCCTCGGGTCAGCGCTGATCTTTGCCTTCGTGGCACCGTTTACCAGCGGGCAAATCATGACGAGCCTGGGAGATTATCTCGGCCGCGCCGACCTTTACGAGGTGGGCGGGCCGGGGTTCAACCAGTTCGTCTACGGCGCGACGATCAGTCTTTTGAGTGCGCTTCTGGTGCCGATGATCCTTCTGGCGCTCTGCGGGATCGCGGGAAACATGGTGCAGCACCGCATGGTGTTTTCCGCCGAAAACCTCAAACCCAAATTCTCCAAGGTTTCTCCGCTGGCCGGGGCCAAGCGGCTGTTTTCCACCGAGGCGCTGGTCAATTTCGGCAAGGGCCTGTTCAAGCTTGTGGTGTTTTCCACAATCATGGTGCTGGTGGTCTGGCCCGACCGCGACCGGCTCTCGACCATCATGACCGCCGACCCGATCATGACGCTGGCGCTGTTCCAGGAAATCGGCATCAAGATTTTCATCGCTACGCTGATCGCCATCACAATCGTCGCACTGCTCGATTATCTCTACATGCGGCACAAATGGTGGCAGCGCCAGATGATGACGCTCAAGGAAGTGCGCGACGAATACAAGCAGATGGAGGGTGACCCACACGTCAAGGGCCGCATCCGCCAGATCCGCATGGAGCGCAGCCGCAAGCGCATGATGGCGGCCGTGCCCGACGCGACGGTGGTGGTGACCAACCCGACCCACTTTGCGGTGGCGCTCAAATACGACAAGGACATGGCCGCGCCGCAGGTGCTCGCCAAGGGCGTCGATGCCATTGCGCTGCGGATTCGCGGGCTGGCCAAGGATCACGATATCCCGATCGTCGAAAATCCGCCGCTGGCCCGGGCGCTCTATGCGGGTGCCGAAATTGGGGAGACGATCCCGGCCGAGCATTTCAAGGCCGTGGCGCAGATCATCGGCTATGTGATGCGGTTGAAAAACCGTTCGAGCTGGAGGAGCGGCAAGTGATGTGGGGCGAGGTGGCGGCAATTGGCGCCGCTGTCGTCTTGTTCGCCCTCGCCATCTTTCAACTCGCGCTGGCGTCGGGCGCTCCACTGGGGCATCTTGCCTGGGGCGGACAACAACGCGTGCTGCCGCCCGGGTTGCGCGTGGCAAGCCTTGCCTCGATTGCGATTTATGCGCTGTTCGCCCTGGTGCTGGCCGACCGCGCGGGGCTGGTCGCGGTGTTTGGCGAGGCCATCTCGGGGCCGGGAAGCTGGGCAATTGCAGGTTATGGCGCGCTCGGAACGCTGGTCAACGCCATCTCGCGGTCGAGGGCCGAGCGATTGGTCATGACGCCGGTTGCGCTGGGGCTGGGGTTGCTGGCGCTCGTTGTTGCGATGAGCTGAGGCTTACGGTTCTGTTAACGACAGGTTAATCCGCACTACCCAAGGCAAACCCGGTTTTGCTACCAATAGGAAGCCCGATTCGATTTACGGGCGGGTGTCTTTATTAAGGAACGAAAAGCGATGGCGGTGGCCCCGATGGACGAGGACAGCTATCCCGAGCCCGTGATGGCGCGCCCGTCGTCCAACGCCGCGTTGTGGCGAGTGGTTGTGCTCTCGCTGGCCTTTGTCGCCGTTGCCGTGGCGTTTTCGCTGATGGGCGAAGCCATTTCGCCCGAAATGATCGTGCTGTTTCTGGGCGTTCTTTCGGTCATCGGGGTGTTTTCACTGTTTGCGCTGGCGGCGGGCCTGTTCCGCTTTGTCGGGGGCTCTGAAAAGCGCACGCTGGCGCGGGCCATTGTCGACAGCCTGCCCTATGGAGCTGTGGTGACGGACCGCGACGGCAAGATTTTCTATGCCAACGCGCAATATTCCGAGCTGTCCAAATCGGTTTCCAAGGGCGTTCCCGTGGGGGTGCCGCGGCTGTTTGCCAGCCAGCCCGAAGCGAGCGAGGCGGTCTATCGGCTGTCGCGGGCGGCACGGGACGGACGGGCCATTGTCGAGGACGTGCGGATTTCGCGCGGCAAGAGCGCGGCCCAATGGTTCCGGATCGGCGCCCGGGCGCTTCCCGATTTCGACGGAGCGCCGGGCAAATCGGTGATCTGGACTGTCGATGACATCACGCGTGACCGCGACGCCCAGGAAAATTTCTACGTCGAGCTGCAAAAGGCCATCGATTATCTCGACCATGCACCAGCCGGGTTCTTTTCGGCCAATGCGCGCGGGCGGATTCAATATATCAACTCAACGCTTGCCGACTGGCTGGGCTATGATCTTGCCGCCTTCGAGGCCGGCGATCTCGACCTGGGCGAAATCGTGCAGGGGGATGGCGCCGGGCTGTTGATGGGCGGCGGGCAGGACGGCGCTGTGCGTACCGAAGTGATCGATCTCGACCTGGTGCGCCACGACGGGACCAACCTTCCGGTTCGGCTGTTGCACCGTGCGGCGCGGCTGGCCGAGGGTGAGCTCGGCGAAACGCGCACGCTGGTGCTTGACCGCTCGCGCGGCATCGAGGGCGAGGAAGCGCTGCGGGCCGCAGAGGTGCGGTTTTCGCGGTTTTTCAACCACACGCCCATCGCCATTGCGGCGCTCGACGCCGGGGGCAAAGTGGTGCGCACCAACGCGCCGTTTACTCGGATTTTCGGGCTGACGTCAGGCGAACGGGGCATCGAGGGGCTCAACGCGGCTTCGCTGATCGATCCGGAAAGCCGCGAAAAACTGGCGATGGCGCTGGTCGATGCCAAAGGGCACCGATCGGAAATCGCGCCGGTCGATGCGACCGTTCCCGGCGAGAAGCCGCGCAGCGTACGGATGTTTATTTCCGGGGTGGAGCAGGGCGGCGAGAGCGATGAGGCGGCGATCCTTTACGCCCTCGACATGACCGAGCAGCGCCAACTCGAAGAACAGTTCGCCCAGGGTATGAAAATGCAGGCGGTGGGCCAGCTGGCCGGCGGCGTGGCGCACGATTTCAACAACGTTCTGACGGCAATCATCGGGTTTTCGGACCTGCTGCTGCTCAAGCACAAGCCTTCCGATCCCTCGTTTGGCGACATCATGTCGATCAAGCAGAGCGCCAACCGCGCGGCGGGGCTGGTGCGCCAGCTTCTGGCCTTCTCGCGGCGGCAGACCCTGCGGCCGCAGGTGCTCGAAGTGCCCCAGCATATCGACGATCTGACCGTGCTCTTGAAGCGCCTGATCGGCGAGCATGTGACGCTCGATGTCGAGCACGGGCGCGACATCTGGCCGATCCGTGCCGATCTTGTACAGCTCGAACAGGTCATCATCAATCTTGCTGTCAATGCGCGCGACGCGATGCCCGATGGCGGGCAGATCACGCTGCGCACCCGCAATGTTGAACAGGCCGAAGCCGAGACCTTCACCTATCCGGGGCTGGTGCCAGCAGATTTCGTTCTGATCGAGGTCGGCGATACCGGCACGGGCATGACCCAGGAGGTCATGGAAAAGATCTTCGAGCCGTTCTTTTCGACCAAGGAACTGGGCAAGGGCACGGGGCTGGGCCTGTCGATGGTTTATGGCATCATCAAGCAGACCGGGGGGTACATTTATCCCGAATCCGAAATCGGCAAGGGCACGACCTTCCGGCTGTTGCTGCCCCGGCATGTGCCGGTGGAAAAAGAAGAGGTGGTCAGGGCCATTGCCGCCGCGCCGGTCAGGGATTTGACGGGCAACGAGCGCATCCTTCTGGTCGAGGACGAGGAAAGCGTGCGGATGTTTTCGGCGCGGGCCCTTTCGACGACCGGCTATGAAGTGTTCGAGGCCGGATCGGGCGAAGAGGCGCTCGAGGTGCTCGAGGAGATTAACGGCGAAGTCGATCTCATCATCTCCGACGTCGTCATGCCGGAAATGGACGGGCCAACGCTTTTGACGCATGTGCGAAAGCTCTATCCGGGGCTGAAGGTGATTTTCGTTTCCGGCTATGCCGAGGAAAGCGTGCGTCAGGGGCTTGAGGACGACAGGAGCGTGGAATTCCTGCCCAAGCCCTATACGCTCGACCAGATCAATTCCAAGGTCAAGGAAGTGCTTTCGGGGGCGCCTGCGGCCAACGACGACTAGTCCTTTTTCGAGGAGTCCGAGGCGGCGAGAAACACCGCGCCGAGCCCTGCACCGATGGCAATGCCGATGCCAATTCCCATCGCGACATTGTCGATCGCAACGCCGATGCCGGCCCCGATCGCGATTCCTATGGCGATTCCCGTGCCCATGTTCATGGCGATCTCCTTTATGGCCTGCCCGTGCAATGAATATGAGGCGAGGACGGTTCCACCTGCACAAATGTTCTCATTTTGTCTCTTGACATAGCGAAAACAAAATGAGAACAAATATGCAACCTAGAAATAGGCGTTGAGGGCCGTCCGATCGCGTTGCGCGCACGGGGCATTTGGTGAAATAAGGAGAGCTAACAATGGCAGTTTCACAGCTTCGTGTGGTTGACGGGGGTTCGATGGACAAGAACAAGGCACTCGAGGCCGCTCTGGGCCAGATCGAGCGCAATTTCGGCAAGGGTTCGATCATGAAGCTGGGGGAAAATACCTCAGTCAATGTCGAATCGATTTCCACGGGCTCGCTCGGTCTCGATATCGCGCTGGGCATCGGTGGGCTGCCGCGCGGGCGTATCATCGAAATTTTCGGGCCGGAAAGCTCGGGCAAGACCACGCTGGCGCTGCACGTGCTGGCCGAAGCCCAAAAGGGCGGCGGCATCTGCGCGTTCATCGACGCAGAGCATGCACTTGACCCCTCCTACGCCCGCAAGCTGGGCGTCAATATCGACGAGTTGCTGATCTCGCAGCCCGATGCCGGTGAGCAGGCGCTCGAAATCGCCGATACGCTGGTGCGATCGGGCGCGATCGACGTTCTTGTCGTCGATTCGGTGGCGGCGTTGACGCCACGGGCCGAGCTTGAAGGCGAGATGGGCGATTCCCTTCCCGGTCTTCAGGCGCGTCTGATGAGCCAGGCCATGCGCAAACTCACGGGTTCGATTTCCAAGTCGAAGGCCATGGTGATCTTCATCAACCAGATCCGCATGAAGATCGGCGTGATGTTCGGGTCGCCCGAGACCACGACCGGTGGCAATGCGCTCAAATTCTATTCGTCGGTTCGCCTCGACATCCGCCGCATCGGCGCGATCAAGGATCGCGAAGAAGTTGTCGGCAACCAGACGCGCGTCAAGGTGGTCAAGAACAAGATGGCCCCTCCGTTCCGCCAAGTCGAGTTCGACATCATGTATGGCGAAGGTGTTTCCAAGACCGGCGAGCTGCTCGACCTGGGCGTTAAGGCCGGGATCGTTGAGAAGTCGGGAGCCTGGTTCTCCTATGACAGCCAGCGGCTTGGGCAGGGGCGTGAAAACTCGCGTCAGTTCCTCAAGGACAATCCCGAAATCGCCAGTCAGATCGAAAACGGTGTGCGCGAAAGCGCCGGGCTGATTGCTGCTGAATTGATCACTGCGGGTGAAGACAGCGAGAATAGCGAAGAGTAGTTCTGCTCTTCGCGGTTCCATCGCCGCGGCTCGATGCAAGATTTGTCTATGACCTCCTGGCGCCGGGCAACCGGCGCCTTTCTTTTTTTGCCATCGCGATTTTGCTGCTGGATACTTATTGGTCCGGCGCCGCAGCCTTCGCATTGCACTCGCCCGATGCACACGCTAGAAGGCTTGCTCAGGTTTCCAGCCGGTAAAACGGGGCGTAATCGGCCGCGTATCCGGCGCATCCAGAACGAAAAAGATAGGGTGCGGCGCGTTGGCCGCAAACAGGGTTTTTGGCTCGATCATGACAAGCGTAAACGACATCCGTTCGACCTTCCTCGACTTCTTTGCCAAGAACGGTCATGAGAAAGTCTCTTCCAGCCCGCTGGTGCCGCGCAACGATCCGACGCTGATGTTCACCAATGCAGGCATGGTGCAGTTCAAGAACGTCTTTACCGGACTTGAAAAGCGTCCCTATTCGCGTGCCACGTCTTCGCAAAAATGCGTCCGGGCGGGTGGCAAGCACAACGACCTCGACAATGTCGGGTTTACGGCGCGCCATCTCACGTTTTTCGAGATGCTGGGCAATTTCTCCTTCGGCGACTATTTCAAGGAACAGGCCATCGATATGGCCTGGACGCTAGTCACCAAGGAGTTCGGGCTCGATAAGGACAAGCTGCTGGTCACCGTCTATCACACCGATGACGAGGCGGCCGACCTCTGGAAAAAGATCGCCGGTCTGTCCGACGACAAGATTATCCGCATCCCCACTTCGGACAATTTCTGGACCATGGGCGATACAGGCCCTTGCGGTCCATGCTCGGAAATCTTCATCGATCGGGGCGATCACATCTGGGGTGGCCCTCCGGGTACGCCGGAAGAGGATGGCGACAGGTTCCTCGAGTTCTGGAACCTGGTGTTCATGCAGTATGAACAGACCGGCGACGGCAAGCAGGAGCCGCTGCCGCGCCCCTCGATCGATACCGGCATGGGGCTCGAACGCATGGCGTCGATCCTTCAGGGGGTCGAGAGCGTTTTTGAAACCGACATGTTCAAGCATATCATCGACGCAACGGCCTCTGCTGTCGGAAAGGCGCCGACCACAGAGACTGTGGCGTCGTACCGCGTCATCGCCGATCATCTGCGTTCGATGTCGTTTTTGATCGCCGACGGCGTTCTGCCGGCCAATGAGGGCCGCGGCTATGTGCTGCGCCGCATCATGCGCCGTGCCATGCGCCATGCAACGCTTTTGGGCACAAACAATGCCACGATCTTCAAGCTCGTGCCCTCGCTGTTGCGAGAGATGGGGCAGGCTTATCCGGACCTCGTTGCTGGCGAAGCGATGATTTCGGAAACCATCAGGCTCGAGGAGGAACGCTTCCTCAAGACGCTGAGCCGTGGGCTGCAGATCCTCGAGGATGAAAGCGCGGGTCTCGGGCAGGGCGATACGCTGGCCGGCGAGACAGCGTTCAAGCTCTACGACACTTATGGCTTTCCGCTCGATCTGACCCAGGATGCGCTGCGGCTGCGGGGCGTTTCGGTCGATCAGACCGGGTTCGACGCTGCCATGGCGCGGCAGAAGGCCGAAGCACGCAAGAACTGGTCGGGCTCGGGCGATGCGGCAACGAGCGCCGTGTGGTTCGCGATTGCCGACGCTGCGGGCCCGACTGAATTTCTGGGCTATGAGACCGAGGACAGCGATGGCGCGGTCAAGGCGCTTGTCAGGGACGGCCAGAGTGTTGATGAGCTCAACGCTGGCGATGAGGGCTTCATCGTTCTCAACCAGACCCCGTTTTATGGCGAAAGCGGCGGGCAGGTCGGGGACACCGGCACGATGCAGGGTGAAGACGGTGCGAAAGTCACCGTGCTCGACACCACAAAGCAGGCCGGTGGCGTGTTCGCACACAAGGTCCGTGTCGAGGCCGGAACGGTCAAGATCGATGAGGCGCTGACCCTCAAGGTCGATCATTCCCGCCGCGCGGCGATCCGTGCCAACCATTCGGCGACCCACCTTCTGCACGAGGCGCTGCGCGAGGTTCTGGGCAGCCACGTGGCGCAGAAGGGTTCGCTCGTTTCGCCCGACCGGTTGCGGTTCGATTATTCGCACACCAAGCCGATGAGCGAGGCCGAACTGGCCGAGGTCGAGCGTATGGCCAATGCCATTGTGCTGCAGAACGCGCCGGTCGAAACGCGCCTGATGGCGGTCGATGATGCGGTCAAGGCTGGCGCGATGGCACTGTTTGGCGAAAAGTATGGCGACGAGGTGCGTGTCGTTTCGATGGGCACGGGTCTCGAAGGCGAAAAGGCGGGCAAGACCTATTCGATGGAATTGTGTGGCGGCACGCATGTGCGGCGCACAGGAGACATAGGGCTGGTCAAGATCGTTCAGGAAAGCTCGGTCGCCGCTGGCGTGCGGCGCGTCGAAGCGCTGACTGCCGATGGCGCGCGGGCCTATCTCAATGAACAGGAAGACCAGCTCAAGACGGTTGCCGCGGCGCTCAAGGTTTCGCCGCGCGATGCCGTGTCGCGGGTCGAGGCGCTTGTCGAGGAGCGGCGGGCGCTGGAGCGCCAGGTTGCCGATCTGCGCCAGAAGCTGGCGATGGGCGGCGGCGCTGCCAATGGCGCGGCCAGCGAAACGGTCAACGGCGTGACCTTTATGGGGCGCGTTGTTGAAGGATTGCAGCCCAAGGATCTGCGCGGACTTGTCGACCAGGGCAAAAAGCAGATCGGTTCTGGGATCGTCGTGATCGTGGGCACGACCGAAGACGGCAAGGCCGGCATTTCGGTTGGCGTGAGCGAGGACCTGGTTTCGCGCTACAGCGCCGTTGATCTCGTTCGGATCGGCTCGACAACGCTTGGGGGACAGGGCGGGGGCGGACGTCCCGACATGGCGCAGGCCGGTGGCCCCGACGCTTCACAGGCCCAGGCGGCAGTTGACGCGATCAAGGCGCATCTGGGCGCCTGATCGGAAACTTTGAAAGAAAAAAATGGCCCCGAGAGGGGCCATTTTCGTGTCTGGGCCAGGCTGGCTGGACGTTTAGAACGACGCCTTGAGGCTGGCGCTGATGGCGAGGACCGAGCCGCGGTCCCAGGTTTCATCCTGCAGATTGCTGCCAGCCGCGATGGTGGAATAGGACACGCCGCCTGAAAATTCGACGTTTTCGGAGATGTCGTAGGCAGCGCCCAGCGTTAAGCCCCAGCGGTCTGTCTGGGTGCCGTTTTCCAGCACGCCTGCGCCGTTGACCGAAGAGGTGCCACGATCCCATGTGACGGTGCCCAGGACTGTGAGGTCTGGTGTGAGCACGTGACCGACGCCACCGGTCACAGTCCAGCCGTCGCGGTAGTTGAGCGTGGTTGCGACGGGCGTCACGGGATTGTTGACGGTAAGCGTGTCGATGACGGACCAATCCACCCATTTGACCGAGCCCAGCACCAGCCAGCCCGGGGCTACGCCGGTCTGAGCCTTGAGTTCGATCGACTGCGGTGCGGTGACGCTGGCATCGGCAGCCGCGCCAAAGGCGGTGCCGGTGAGATTATAGGAGACCGGCGCGTTGTAGATCGCCGAGACGCGCAGGGCGATCTCTTCCATCTCGTAGGCAACGCCCAGGCGCCAACCTGCCGCGGAGCCCTCGAGCGCTATCGGGGCCGTGACATCGGGGGCCGCCACGGCGACATCGGCGTCATAGGCAAGGCTTTGCGCCGAGATGCCGCCGATGATGCTGACAACGCCGCCGCCCACATCCACTCCATACGAGCAGGTGAGGCCAAGATCGGTTGAGGTGATCGATTCCGAAACCGCCTGGCTCGTGCCAGCAGCGTAGGCGAAGTTGCGCTCGGTGCCGGAGCCGAACGGGTTTTGCGCCGAAACGAGGCAGGACGTGTTTTCGATCAGGTCGCCCTTGATACCGAAATTGTAGTGGATGCGGTCCGATGAGTTGGACACCGTGGTGCCCGGAGCACTCACCGGATTGTTGATCGGGTGGTCTATGCTGACATGGGTGATCGTGCCTTTGCCGGCATAGGTGGCCGGATCGAAGATCAGATCCCAATTGTAGCCGTTGGCTTCCAGACCGCCCGCAAAGGCGGGACCGCTGGTTGCCATCACGCCGGCGATGGCGAGAGCGTGGACACGCTTACGTGGTACGCGCATTGAAAATTCTCCTCCGTGTTTGCCCGGCGCGCCCTCCAACACGCCGACGCCCCGTGCCATGTCGTTATCGACAAAGCCATGACGCTAACGTCAAGATTGCTGCGTTCTCCTTTTTGGTCAATCGCCTCCGGCCGATTTGGTCAAAAATGTGTCATAAATGCACATCTGCAACAGTGGACCTGTCGTTGCGGGCAAAAGAAAAGCCGCCCCGAAGGGCGGCTTTGGCAGCTACGCTTGATTGAGGATGGCGGTTACGCCATCGCCTTCTGCAGGTTCGCGTCGATGGCGTCGAGGAAGCCCATGGTGGTGAGCCAGGGCTGATCGGGGCCGACCAGAAGGGCCAGATCCTTGGTCATCTTGCCTTCTTCGATGGTGTCGACGGTGACTTTTTCGAGGGTGGCGGCGAACTTTGCGAGGTCGTCATTGCCATCGAGTTTGGCGCGATGGGCGAGGCCACGGGTCCAGGCGAAGATCGAAGCCGTGGAGTTGGTCGAGGTTTCCTTGCCCTGCTGATGCTGGCGGTAGTGACGGGTCACCGTGCCGTGGGCAGCTTCGGCTTCGACAGTCTGTCCATCGGGTGTCATGAGAACCGAAGTCATCAGGCCCAGCGACCCAAAACCCTGAGCGACGATGTCGGACTGCACGTCGCCATCGTAGTTCTTGCAGGCCCAGACGTAACCGCCGGACCATTTGAGGGCCGCTGCGACCATGTCGTCGATCAGGCGGTGCTCGTACCAGATTTTCTTGGCTTCGTACTGGTCCTTGAATTCGGCCTGGAAGACTTCTTCGAAGATGTCCTTAAAGCGCCCGTCATAGACCTTGAGGATGGTGTTCTTGGTCGAGAGGTAGCAGGGGACGCCGCGCTGCAGGGCGTAGTTGAGCGAAGCGCGGGCGAAATCGCGGATCGATTCATCGAGGTTGTACATGCCCATGGCAACGCCGGAGGCAGGCGCGTCGAACACTTCGTGTTCGATCTCGGTGCCGTCTTCGCCGACGAATTTCATGGTCAGCTTGCCCTTGCCGGGGAACCTGAAATCGGTGGCGCGGTACTGATCGCCGAAGGCGTGACGACCGACGATGATCGGCTGGGTCCAGCCGGGAACGAGGCGCGGGACGTTCTTGCAGATGATGGGCTCGCGGAAGATCACGCCGCCGAGGATGTTGCGGATGGTGCCGTTGGGCGAACGCCACATCTTCTTGAGGCCGAACTCTTCGACACGGCCTTCATCGGGGGTGATGGTGGCGCACTTGACGCCGACGCCGTGCTTTTTGATCGCGTGGGCGGAATCGATGGTCACCTGATCGTCGGTCGCATCGCGGTTTTCGACGCTGAGGTCGTAATACTCAAGATCGATGTCGAGGTAGGGGTGGATCAGCTTGTCTTTGATGGCCTGCCAGATGATGCGTGTCATCTCGTCGCCGTCGAGTTCGACGACGGGATTGGCGACTTTGATCTTGGTCATATATGTGCTCCTCGCGCGCAAAAATCCGGTTCGGCCAGCACGGGCCAGCCAAAGTTCGCGGTCCCTATAGCAGAGCATTGATAAGGCGCAAAGTGTCTCGCCGCGAAGGGGGGCTTGCCGAGCGGCAGCGGAGGCGGCGGGAATAGTATAGTGTATTTACACATGTGTAATTACACTATAGCTTACCGCCATGACCTTTGCCTTTTTCGATTGCCTCGTGCTCAATACCGTCATGGCCGCGCGGGCGCTGACGCGCCGGTACGACAAGGTGCTCCGGCCGTTTGAAATTTCGGTGGTTCAATTTACGGTCCTGATGACCGTTCAGAACTCGCCGCGCATGTCCGTCAATTCGATGGCGGCACGTATTTCCATGGATCGAACGACGCTCCTGCGCAATCTCGAGCCGTTGAGCAGGCGCGGGCTCGTCGTGGCGGGACGGCCGGAAAAAGGCAACGTTCGACACTATGAACTGACCGGCAAGGGCGCGGCGCTGCTTGAAGACATTCTGCCGCTCTGGCGGGATTCGCAGGTCGAATTGCGAGCGCTGGTGTCCGATACAGGTCCCGAGGATTTTCTTGGCGGGTTGCGCGCCCTTACCGCCGGCGATGCGTCTGAGCACGCGGACGCCTGAACGGCAAATCAATCCATAACAGTGATGGAGACTTTCGATGCAAAGCGATGATCCGGTTGTTGTGACCGGCATGGGAGTGGTGTCCCCGCTTGGGGTGGGCGTTGCGACCAACTGGGAGCGGCTTCTCGCTGGCAAAAGCGGGGTCGTGCGCAACGACCGCTTCGATACGACGGGGTTTGCCTCCCATATCGCGGGGCTCGTGCCGGACAAGGCGAGTGATCCCCAAGGGTTCGATCCGGCCGAATGGATCGAGCACAAGGACATCAAGAAGATGGACCTTTTCATCCAGTACGGGCTTGCCGCTGCGGCGCAGGCGCTCGATCAGGCCGGGTGGCATCCCGAGGACGACGAAGGGCAACAGGCGACCGCGACGATCATCGCGACCGGCGTCGGCGGCGAGCCGGTGATGGCGCAGGCGGCGCGGACCATTGCCGAAAAGGGACCGAGGCGGCTGTCGCCGTTTACGGTGCCATCGTTTCTCGCCAACCTTGCGGCGGGCTGGATTTCCATCGTGCATCGGTTCCGTGGCCCGATCGGCACGCCGGTGACGGCATGCGCGGCGTCGGCCCAGGCGATTGGCGACGGCATGCGGCTGATCATGACCGGGGAAGCGGAGGTGGCCGTCGTGGGCGGCGCCGAAGGGTCGGTCGATCCAATATCGATTGGCGGGTTCGGCGCATCGCGGGCGCTGACCTCGTCTCATAATGATGAGCCGCACAAGGCGTCGCGGCCTTTCGATAACGGGCATTCGGGGTTCGTGCTTGCCGAGGGCGCCGCGGTGCTGGTGATCGAAAAGCTCAGCCACGCCAGGGCCCGAGGGGCCGTGCCGCTGGCGGTCGTGGCGGGATATGGCACTTCGGCCGACGCATACCACCTCACGGCCGGATCGCCGGACGGTGCGGGCGCTCAGGTGGCCATGCGCAAGGCGCTGAAAATGGCCGGGATTGCGCCCGATGCCGTGGGCTATATCAATGCGCATGCGACGTCGACGCCGGTTGGCGATGCGGCGGAACTGGCCGGCATTGCTGCTGTGTTCGGGGATCGGGGCAAGACGCTGGCGATCTCATCGACCAAATCGGCGACCGGGCATCTGCTTGGTGCTGCGGGTGCGATCGAGGCGATGTTCTCGGTGATGGCCATCCGCGAGGGGGTTTTGCCCGCGACGATCAATCTCGATGATCCGATGCCCGAGGGCGGAGATTTCGAACTGGTGCCCAACACGCCGATCACGAGGGAAGTGGACTATGTCCTCTCGAACTCGTTCGGGTTCGGTGGTGTCAATGCGGCGCTGGTGTTCGGGCGCATCTGAACTACTTCGGCGGCAGGGATGCCGCAAACGCCAGGCAGCGGTCTACCCATTGGGCGAGGCCGCCGTCCGTATCGAGCACCTCGGCATCGACATTGACGAAACCCGACATGGTCTTGGTGCCCATGGTCATGGGCTGGCAGCCGGGAAGGGCGAGGGCGGCCTCATAGCCGTCCTTGCCGACGCGGGCCAGCAGGCCACCGTCTTTCATGATGCCGCAAACCATATTGCCATCGAGCATGAAAGCGCGTCCGCCGAACATCTTTTGCTCGGCTATCCCCGGGATGGGCGCCAGACGTTCCCGGATGCGGTCGGACAGATCGTCGGCGGCCTGGCTCATTGCATTTTTTCGTGGGCCGGGACGCCCGGCAGCTCGGGGTCCCATTGTGGGCGCTGGCTCGTGTAAAACACAACGCCGGGCGCATACCAGTCGGACTTGTCGAATGCGCCGATGGCGATGCCGATAACGCCGGGTGCGGTGTTGCGTTCGGAAAACAGGGTGGAGCCGCACGAAGCGCAGAACGAGCGGCGACGTTCGCTGCCGCTATCGGCGACATTTTCAAACACCGCGGGCTGTCCCTCGATCGTCACCTCATCGGACTTGAAAAACGCCTGGACGATATGCCCGGTGCCGGTCAGCCGCCGGCAATCCTCGCAATGGCATTGCGCCGTGCGGATCGGCGGTTCGGCGACTGTAAAGCTTATGGCTCCGCAAAGGCAGCGGCCGGTTGCAAACATCAAAATCCTCCATTGTCGCGATAGGTATCGTATTGGGGAAGCGCTTCGTCGAGGACGTCCCAATCGAAATGGGTGCGCGAAAAAATCGCCTGGCGAGGCGAAAACCAATCCGGTTCGTCGAACAGACCGGCAGGGATCAGGATTAGAAGCGGCGCGCGGGCGGTTTTGGCGAACAGGGGGGTGCCGCACTGGGGGCAGAAATTGCGGGTGACCTCGGATCCCGAGGCCGCCTTGATGGCGTGCCCTTTGACCTTGCCCGAGACGGCAACGGTATCAGCTGTCATCAGCACAACTGCAGAATGGCCGGTGCCGGTCGATTTGCGGCAATCGCGGCACGAACAGACCAGCATTGAAAGCACCGGGCCGTTGAATTTGAGGCTCACCGCGCCGCAGGCGCATTTGGCGGTTTCATCGAGGTTCAGTGTCGGCATGGGCGAAAGCTGGCATGAGCAAGCGCACAATGCCAGCGTAAATCTTGGCCAGCGCAAATCTTGCTATCGGCGCCGCTTCGGATTAGGTCGACACCCTTCGATTAAGCGAGCGTTGAACCATGACATTGTTTCCCATTGAGACCGAGCGGCTGATCCTGCGCAAGTTCCGGCCTTCCGATGCGGAGGCGACGGCTGCCTATCAAGGGCTGGCGGAAGTCGCGCGTTATTGCATGTGGGAGCCGCGCTCGCTCGAGCGTGTCCGTGAGCTGATCCCGCGCTGGATCGCCATGGACGGCCAGGGCGAGAACAGCGAAGGCCTTCAGTATGCCGTCGAGCTCAAGGCGAGCGGGGCGCTGATCGGCGACGTGGTGCTCATGTTCGAGGACCGCGCGGCCCGGCAGGGACAGATCGGTTATGTGATGAGCCCGGCCTTTCAGGGGCAGGGCTATACGACCGAGGCGATGGAAGCGGTGCTTGCCGTGGGCTTTGAGCAGGTGGCCCTGCACAGGATGTCGGCGCGGTGCGACGCTCGCAACACCGGCTCTTGGCGGGTAATGGAAAAGCTTGGCATGCGGCGGGAGGCCTATTTTCGCGAGCATGCGATATTCAAGGGCGAATGGGACCAGGAATTCGTTTACGCCATCCTCGAAGACGAGTGGCGCGCTGCGCGGGAAGTGAACTGATGGCGGGGACCGACAGCAGCAAGGAATTTGCGTTCCGGCCGACACCGGCGATCATTCTTGTCGAGCCGCAGCTTGGCGAAAATATCGGCGCGGCGGCGCGGGCCATGGCCAATTTCGGGCTTTGGGACTTGCGGCTGGTCAATCCGCGCGACGGATGGCCGAACGAAAAAGCCATAGCATCGGCGGCCAAGGCGCTGCCGGTGATCGAGCGGGTGCAGGTATTCGAAACGCTGACCGAGGCAATGGCAGATCTCAATCTTGTGCTCGCCACGACGGCGCGCAACCGGGAGATGTTCAAGCCGGTGATTGGGCCCGACGCGGCGGCCGATCAGCTTTCGGCGCATATCGGAGGTGGGCAGAAGGCGGGTATCCTGTTCGGGCGCGAGCGTTGGGGGCTCAACAATGACGAGGTGGCGCTGGCCGATGCTATCGTGACGCTGCCGGTGGAGCCGGCGTTTGCCTCACTCAACATCGCGCAGGCGGTGCTGGTTCTGGCCTATGAATGGCGGCGCGCGGCGCTCAAGGATGAGCCGTTGCCGTTCTCGACCGACGCGGGCGAACCGGCGCCGCGCGGGCAATTGGCCGCGATGACCGAGCAACTGGGCGAGGCGCTGGACCGGGCGGGATTTTTCAAGACCGCAGCCAAGCGGCCCGGCATGATGAACAATATTCGCGCCATGTTTGCGCGCGGCGGGTTCAACGCGCAGGAGGTGCGGACGCTGCGCGGCATCGTTGCGGCGCTCGACCGGCGCCATGAACGGCCCAATCCTCTGCGGCAGCGGGACGAAGACGAGGCCGAATAGCGCGAGGTTGCGGCGTGCCGTGCCCGAGACTAGGGTGTGGCCCTTCACCTTCGCACCGTTCCTGGCCGATCTCACCTCATGACTGTACCCAAATCGCAGGCTCCGGGCCAACTCGCCGATTCGATAAGCGGCATGCCGTTCATGATCGCGGCGGTGCTGCTGGTGCCGATCAGCGATGCCATGTCCAAGAGCCTGACGGGCATAATGGGGCCCTTCGAGATCGCGTTCTGGCGCTTTGTGTTCCAGATGCTGATGCTGGGACTGGCCATCGTCGCGCTGCGGCGGCGGCTGGCGCCGGGACCCTGGCCACTTCTGCTTATGGGCGGGACCACGATAGCTGTCGTTTTGTCGTCACTGATCGCTGCGTTCGTCACGATGCCGATCGCGACGGCGATTGCCATTTTCTTTGTAGAGCCGTTGATATTGACGTTGCTGTCTGCGTGGCTGCTCGGTGAAAAGACCGGGTGGCGTCGCTACGCTGCCGTTGCTGTGGGCCTTATCGGTGCCTTGATCGTCATAAGGCCCAGCTGGGATGTGTTCGGGTGGGCGTCGCTGTTGCCGCTTGTGGCGGCCACGGGCTTTGCCCTGAACGCCATCGTCATCCGCAAGCTGTCGCGCGAGATGGACGGGCTGTCCATGCAGTTCTGGTTTTCACTTGTCGGCATGGCGATCATCGGGGTGGGATTGCTGGCGTTCGGCCGCTTCGACCTCGTAAGCCTGCAGGGAATCGATACCGGAGGCCCCTGGGGACAGCTCGTTTTCATGGGTATGTTCTCGGGCTTTACGTTCTTTTTGTTTTCAGAGGCATTCCGCAGAACATCCGCCAGTACGCTTGCGCCGTTCCAGTATCTCGAGATCATCGGGGCGACGATTATCGGCTATCTGGTTTTCGGAGATTTTCCGGACTTCTGGACCTGGGTCGGCACCGCGATCATTCTCGCGTCGGGGCTCTATGTGTTTCAGCGCGAGCGGAGGCAGGGGCGTCAGGCGCCTCAATAGCCGGTGGCGCTTGACTTTGCGCGCTTTGCCCCATAGAAACCGCCCATCCTGATTGGCTTTGTCCATCAGGAAGCACCCGGGACCGTCGGTTTGTGCTTCGGGTTCGACTTTTAGAGTCGGGCCTGCAACCACGTTTTTCGCACGGTCTGTCGGTTCTGCCTCCGGGCAGGACAGAGGAGGGCGCTGTCTTTTATCTCTGGTTTTAAAAGGACAAGCGATGTCAAAACGTCATTCGCAGAAGCACAAGATCGACCGCCGTCTCGGCGAAAATATCTGGGGTCGTCCGAAGTCCCCGCTCAATGCCCGCGCCTATGGCCCCGGCCAGCACGGCCAGCGCCGCAAGAGCAAGCTTTCCGACTTCGGTATTCAGCTGCGCGCCAAGCAGAAGCTGAAGGGCTATTATGGCTCGATCACCGAAAAGGCCTTCAAGCGCGTTTATGCTGAAGCTGCCCGTCGCCGCGGTGACACTGGCGAAAACCTGATCGGCATTCTCGAAAGCCGTCTGGACGCGATCGTTTACCGCGCCAAGTTCGTGCCGACCGTGTTCGCTGCCCGTCAGTTCGTCAACCACGGCCACGTTCAGGTCAATGGCAAGCGCGTCAACATCCCGAGCTACAATGTGCAGCCGGGCGACGTGATTTCGATCAAGGATCGCTCCAAGCAGCTCACCATCGTTCTCGAAGCCGTTCAGCTCGCCGAGCGTGACGTGCCCGATTACGTGGATGCCGATCACTCCAAGATGACCGCGACCTTCGTCCGCGTCCCGACCCTGGGCGATGTGCCTTATCCGGTTCAGATGGAACCGAACCTGGTCGTCGAATTCTATTCGCGCTAAGCGAACATCAGTTTTATCGAAAAGGGCCGCCCGGTTGGGCGGCCCTTTTTGTTTGTCCGGATGATTTCGGCCTTCCTGGAAACGCTTTAGTCGGCGTATTGGCTGACCGATTCCTTGATCGGTTCCTGATCGCGCGGGATGTGGCTTTCGAAATGCATCAGGCGCTTGTGGACCGAGAGCAGCTCGATGACCGTGGACCAGGCGCGGGCCAGGAACTGGAACGAGGAGGCCACCTGGCCGAAGGCCTGCTGCACCTGCTGGTAGAGCCCCAGCGTCAACGCGCCCGCAAGGATGGAGGGCGAGAGGGCGAGGAGGGGGATATAGCCCGCGAGATTGAGGTAACCGTAGCGGGCAAGATTGAAATAGGTGTAGTGCCAGTAGAGGCGGAAATAGTTCTTCTGCACATTGGCGAACAGCTCCCGCCAGGTCGCCGGCTGGGCATATTCCTCATGGTCTTCGCCGTAGACCAGTTCCTTGCGATAGGCCGCTTCGACCTTCTGGTTCTCGAAATTGAGGCCCGGCAGCTTGATGCCCACAAGGGCAAGCAGCACGGTGCCGAACGCCGCCGAAAGCAGCGCTACCCAGACGAGGCTACCCGGCACGTCGCCGATAAAGGGCAGGGACGTGACGTTTTGCGACAGCGTCCACAATAGCGGGATGAACACCACCAGCGTGATCAACGAGTCGAGGAAAGCGGAGCCCAGATCCTCGGTGATCGAGGCAAAGCGCATCGTATCTTCCTGCACGCGCTGTGCGGCACCCTCGGTGGTCCGGATCGAGGGCCACCAGGCCATGTAGTAGGAGTTCATCGCCTTGCGCCAGCGGAACACGTAATGGGCGGTGTAAAAGGCAACGATCACTGCGACGACGATGCGTGGCATCAGGACGATGAAGGCCTCGGAAATCTGTCCGTAGAACTCGGCCGGTGTCACCGATCCCGGCTCGGTAAGGGCCATTTGCATCGTGTTGAAGAAGCGGCCCTGCCAGTTGTTGATGAAGGCGTCGACCTGCACGTTGAAATAGACCAGCAGCATGATCGCCACGGTGCTGACCACCGACCACCAATACCATTCATTGCGCTTGTAGTAGTACCAGAACACGCAGAACGCCACGGCGAGGATGAGGAGATACTGGTAGAACCAGACCCGTTCGGCGGTGAGGAATGAGCCTTCGGGCAGGCAGCGCGTTTCGGTGGCCGAGGGCGCGTCGGACTGGGTTACCGACGAATCGGGCAAGTCGGGTTCTGTCAGTTCTGCGCCGGGCACGGCCTGGGCGGTGTCGCCGACGCCCGGAGGTGCCACGGGATCGGTCGGGGCACATGCGGGCGGAAGGATAAGCCGGTCGAGACTGAGGTAGGGTTGAAGCGTCGGGCCCAGTGTAGACCAGGCAATAATTGCCAGGATCATCATGCCCAGAAGGGACGAGAAAAAGAGTTTTGGGACCGGGAAGAAGGATCGAAACATTGCGCGCTCCACATGGGACGGCGACTCGCCATTCCTCTGCGGGTCGCGAGCAATGATCTAAGGCCGGGAATCCGGCACATGCAAGGGCAGGTGAGGGCCGGACCTGGGCCGATCGAAGGCAATTGACGGGTTTTTGACAAGAATGCGTATCTACGCGTTGAGGGGAGAGCAATGCCTGCCTGATAAGGAGGAGCAGCCCGGACGGCAGATGGTTCCTGTTGTCCGGTTCGAACGGGTTCGGAAACAACCTTGTTCTGCGTCACTGGGCCGGGTGAGCCGCAATGGCGGACTTCGCCCGGCCTGTCGACGTCAAATCGGACCGCACCCCTTTTCCCCCGCGCCGGCGGCATGTATCAAACGCATGCGCCCTGACCTCACTGTCCTGCCGGCGCGAGAAGGGTCCGAGATGAGTATTGCCGAACCGATTGCGGAACTTGACGAAACCTGCCCAGCGCTGTTTCGCGATGCGCCGGCGGGTGTGGAGTTCAACAAGCTGCGCAAGCGCCTGATCCGCCAGGTTCGCGAGACGCTGGACGTCTATGGCATGGTGCGCCCGGGCACGAAATGGCTCGTGGCCCTCTCGGGTGGCAAGGACAGCTACGGGCTTCTGGCGGTGTTGCTCGATCTCAAATGGCGCGGGCTTTTGCCGGTCGAACTGCTGGCGTGCAACCTCGACCAGGGGCAGCCCAATTTTCCCAAGCACATCCTGCCCGAATTTCTGGAGCGCAACGGTATCGCGCACCGGATCGAGTATCAGGACACATATTCGATCGTGACCGACAAGCTGCCGGCCGGCGCGACCTATTGCTCGCTGTGTTCAAGGTTGCGGCGCGGCCATCTCTACCGGGTGGCGCGCGAGGAGGGCTGCTCGGCGCTGGTGCTCGGGCATCATCGCGAGGATATTCTCGAGACCTTCTTCATGAATTTCTTCCATGGGGGCAAGCTGGCAGCCATGCCGCCCAAGCTGCTCAATGACGAGGGCGACGTGGAAGTGCTCCGTCCGCTGGCCATGTGCGCCGAGGCCGATCTGGCCCGGTTTGCAGAGGCGCTGGAATTTCCGATCATCCCCTGCGACCTCTGCGGATCCCAGGACGGGCTGCAGCGCAATGCCATGAAGGCCATGCTCGACGATTTCGAGCGCAAGATGCCGGGGCGCAAGGACGTGATGATCCGCGCGCTGGGCAATATCAATCCCAGCCACATGCTGGACCCGAAACTTTTCGATTTCGCCACGCTGGCGGCCAAGGGGACACAATGAATATCGAACGCCTGACGGCAATCCTGCGCGAGGCCGCGACGAAAGAAATCATGCCGCGGTTCCGGCGGCTCGATGAAGGCACGATCCGCACCAAATCCCACGCGCACGACTTGGTGACCGAAGCTGACGAGGCGTCGGAGCGGTTCATCACCGAGGCGATCAAATCGGCCTCGCCCCAGACCGTGGTGATTGGTGAAGAGGCTGTGGCCGCCAACCCCAAGCTGCTCGATACCCATTTCGAGAACGAAACCGTGGTCTATGTCGATCCGGTCGACGGAACGTGGAATTTCGCCGCGGGGTTGCCGCTGTTTGCCGTGATGGCGGCGGTGGTGCAGAAGGGCGAGGTGGTTGCCGGGGTGATCTACGATCCGCTGGGCGACGACTGGGTGATGACCGAGCGCGGCTGCGGCTGTTTTCAGGTGTTTCCCGACGGGCGGATGGTGCGGCAGAAATTTGCCGATCCGGTGCCGCTCGACCAGATGGCGGGAAGCGCTTCGGTGTCTTATATCGCGCTGGAAAAGCGCGCGGAAATCCTGGCCAATCTCGCCAAAGTCCACACGCTTGCGGCCTATCGCTGCGCCGGGCACGAATACCGGCTGGGGGCGGGCGGCAACCTCAACTTCATGATGTATAACAAGCTCACGCCCTGGGACCACGCGGCGGGCTCGCTGATGATGTTCGAAGCGGGCGCTCATGTGGCCCATTTCGATGGCTCGGCTTATAAGCCCGCCCATATGGAGGGCGGGCTTCTGGTCGCGGGCAGCACGGACAGCTGGGACGAGCTGCGCCGCGAGGTGTTTACGGTCTAAGCGTCAATGCACCTCGGCAGCGGGAGGCGGAGGGCCTTCCTTGTATTCCTCGCCGACGCCGAACAGCTTGCCCTTTTCGGCGATCAACACGCAGCCGATGGCGAGCAGGCCCATGATGAAGTAGCCCGCGGCGATCGGGGTGACCGTGCCGTTGAAAAAGCTGCCGGTAACCGTGCCCAGAATGGCGCCGCCAGCCGTCTGGATGAAGCCGAAGACCGATGATGCCGTGCCTGCGACCGCCCCGAGCGGCTCCATGGACAGCGAGTTCATGTTCGAGGCCGTCCAGCCGAACATGAACATGATGATGCACAACAGCGTCATGAACAGCCACAGCGGCATGGGGACGGTGAGCGAGAGCACCAGCCAGAGGGCGCTCATGCCTGTGAACACCAGAATTGCACCATGGCTGAGGCGGCGCATACCGATGCGACGCACCATGCGCGAATTCGTGTAGGACGAAATCGACATCAGCGAGGCCTGGAAGGCGAAGGCAAGCGGGAACAGCGCGCCCAGCTCATATACCCCGACATAGATCTGCTGGGACGTGTTGATGAAGCCGAACAGGGCGCCGAAAATGAAGGTGCCCGCCAGCCCGTACATGATGGCCATGCGGTTGGACAGCACGATACGGAAGCCGTCGATGACCACTGCAGGGCGCAGCGGCCGACGGTGTTCGGGGGCCAGCGTTTCGGGCAGCCGCATGAAGGTCCAGATGGTGATGACGAGGCCCAGCCCGGCCATGAACAGGAATATGTATTCCCACGGCCCGGTCAGAAGGATGACCTGGCCGATAGCGGGCGCCACGACCGGTATAATCATGAACACCATGAAGACCAGCGACATGACCTCAGCCATCGCGCGCCCGCCGAAACGGTCGCGTACCACCGACGTGGCGATGACGCGCGTGCCGGCGGCGCCCATGCCCTGCACAAAGCGAAGCACCAGGAGCGTTGCGAAATTGGGCGAAAAGACCGCCGCGAACGCCGCAATGACATAAACCGCAAGGCCCGCGAACAGCGGCGCGCGCCGACCAAACCTGTCCGACAGCGGGCCGAACGCCAATTGGGCAATGCCGAAGCCGAGCATATAGGCCGTCAAAACGAAATGGCGGTCGTTCTCGTTCATGACGCCAAGTGCCTCGCCCATGTAGGGCAGGGCGGGCAGCATCACGTCAATGGCCAAGGCGTTAAGCGCCATCAGCCCTGCAATAAGGGCGATGAATTCTGGCCGGGAAACTTCCCGGGTCGCTGTCGTGGTGGTCGTCATTGGGGGTACCCTGAAAATGGCAAGGCCGGGACTCATCGGCCCGGCCTTGTTGCTAAAGCTTGAACCCCCCTGTCGGGTTTGGCAACCCAAAAATCGGCATCAACCGATGGATGCGGGTTGTGGGGCGATAAAGGCCGGCGCCCTTGCTTCCTTGATGGGGATGTTGATGGCGGCCGAAAACAGGCCGATCAGGATGCCCAGATACCAGACCGCATAATAATCGCCCGTCATGTCGTAGGAGACGCCGCCCAGCCAGACGCCGAAGAACGAGCCAATCTGGTGGGAGAGGAACGCCACACCATAGAGCATGCCCATATAGCGCGGGCCAAAGAACAGGCTGACGAGGCCGGCGGTCAATGGCACTGTCGCGAGCCAGAGCATGCCCAGGGTGGCCGCATAGATATAGGCGCTGACTTCGGTTATGGGCAGCAGCAGGAAGGCGGCTGTGCCGACGGCGCGCAGCAGATAGATCACCGAAAGCAGGATCTGCTTGGGCAGCCGGTCGCCCAGCCAGCCGGCCAGCAGCGAGCCCACGACGTTGAACAGGCCGATCAGGCCCAGTGCCCAGGAGCTGGCTTCCGGTGTCAGCCCGCACTGGACGAGGAAGGCAGGGAAGTGGACGGTGATAAAGGCAAGATGGAAACCGCAGACAAAAAAGCCGATGACCAGCAGCCGATAAGAGCCATGGCCCAGCGCCTTGGATAGCGCCTGCATGAAGGGCATGTCGGCATCGCCGGGGGCGCCGTTGGTCTGGCCGCGCAGCATTGTCGAAAGCGGGATGACCATCAGGATGATGAGCCCGAGATAGACCAGCGCGGTCTGCCAGCCGAAGTTGGAGATGAATGCCTGACCAAGGGGAGCGAAGACGAACTGGCCCATCGATGACGCGGCGGTGGCGATGCCGAAAACAAATGAGCGCTTTTCGGGCGGGACGGCGCGGCCGAAGGCGGCCATGACGATCCCGAACGAGGCCGTGCCGATGCCCACGCCCATAAGGACGCCGCCGGAGAGCATGAAAATGCCCTCATTGGGTGTAATCGACCAGAGAAACAGGCCCAGCGCATAAACCAATGCACCACCAGCCAGAACGCGCCCGGTGCCGAACTTGTCGGCTATGCCGCCGGCAAACGGCTGGGTAATGCCCCAGACAAGGTTCTGGATGGCCAGCGCCATGGCAAAACCCTCACGCGACCAGCCAAGGTCCTCGGTCATCGGCAGCAGGAAAATGCCGGACGTGGAGCGGGCGCCGAAGGTGACCATGGCGATGAAACAGCCGGCAACAATGATGACCGGCAAAGGGACCGGCACGGCGCGGCGGGCGGTGGTGGCAGACATAATCGAGGTTCCACTTTTATCGTCGGGCGACGATAAAGACTTACGCGCCCGCCACAAACGAAAAAAAGCGATGGGTATCATCACCATGATTGATCTGAGATCCAGACGCAAAAACGGCCCCAGGCGTGGCTTGGGGCCGTTTGATCGATAGCGGTATCGAGGCGGTCAGGCGGTCTGCTTGACCGGGATGCCGGCGTTTTCGAAGTGGGTCTGGAGTTCGCCGGCCTGGAACATCTCGCGGATGATGTCGCAGCCGCCGACGAATTCGCCCTTCACGTAAAGCTGGGGGATTGTGGGCCAGTTGGAATAGTCCTTGATGCCCTGACGCAATTCGTCGGTTTCAAGAACGTTGGCGGACTGATAGTCGACGCCGAGATAGCTCAGAATCTGGACGACCTGTCCCGAAAACCCGCACTGGGGAAAGTCGGGGGTGCCCTTCATGAACAGGAAGACGTCGTTGGACTTCACCTGGTTGTCGATAAATGCGTTGATGTCACTCATCAAAGTGTCCTTTCGGCCCGTTGGGGAGGTCGGGGCGTTGATCGGCGTTTCCCGATAGATAGGGGATGATGGTGGCCATGTCGAGGCCATCACCTCCATGTCAGCGTCGCACGGCTCCGAGCCCGTTGAGCACCTCGCGTGGAATGGCGAAGGCGGCGATCACGTCCTGGTGGCGTTTGAAGCCGCACAACTCGCGCTGGACGAAATAAGCCCAGACGGCGCTTTGTGCCGTTGCGAGTTCCTTGGCGCGTGCGCCCGAGGCGGCGGCGTTATAGGCCGCAACGGATTTGGCGACCCGCTGTTCGGCAGCACCGAGAGAGGCGGCGCGTTCGCCCATAATCTCGTTTTCGAGGACGGCATAGCCGCCTTCGGGATTGACGGCCTTGATGAGATCGAGGCTGTCGCGCAAGCTCATTTCAGGCTCAATCGGGTGCGTTGGTGGTCAGCGCCAGGGCGTGCAACTCGCCGCCCATGTTGCCCTTGAGCGCCTGATAGACAAGCTGGTGCTGCTGCACACGCGACTTGCCGCGAAAGGTTTCGGAGGTGACGGTGGCCGCGTAATGGTCGCCATCGCCCGCCAGATCGCGGATATCAACCTGTGCATCGGGAAGCGCCTGTTTGATGAGGCTTTCGATTTCGGCTGCATCCATTGGCATGTGAGGCACTCTCTTTTTTGTCGCGCTTTGCGTTAGCGCGGCGGAAACTAGTTGATTGTAGCGCCCATGAAGGCGGGAAACCAGCCTTCGTAAGCGGAGCCGAGCTCTGCAACCGATATGGACCGGGCCGGGCCGAGCTTCAAGGTGTCGCCGCCTGTCGAGCCGATGACGACGGCCGAAACGGGCGACGCGGCCACGATTTCGTCGGCTTCGTCAGCCGAGGCTGTGACGATATAGCGGCCCTGATCTTCGCCGAACCAGGTGGCGAGGGTTGCGTGCTCGGGCGTTGCGATTTCTGCGCCGATGCCCGATTTGATCGCCGCTTCGGCGAGCGCAAGTGCCAGCCCGCCATCGGAAAGATCGTGGGCCGAGCGGACTTTTCCGTCACGGATGAGAGAAAGCACGAAAAGGCCGGCCTTTTTCTCGTGAGCGAGGTCGACATACGGCGCCGTGCCTTCGCGGCGGCCCAGAACGTCACGCAGATAGGCGGACTGGCCCAGATGGCTGCCCCAGTTTTCCGGCGCGCCGATCAAAACGATGGCGTCGCCCTCGCGGGCGAAACCGGAGCGGACCATTTTGGCATGGTCTTCGATCAGCCCGACACCGGCAATGGTGGGCGTGGGCAGGATGCCGCGGCCATTGGTTTCATTGTAGAGCGAGACATTGCCCGAAACGATGGGGAAATCGAGCGCCGTGCAGGCTTCGCCGATGCCTTTGATGGCGTGGACGATCTGGCCCATGATTTCCGGGCGCTCCGGATTGCCGAAATTGAGGTTATCGGTGGCTGCAAGCGGTTCGGAGCCGGTGGCGATCAGGTTGCGCCAGCATTCGGCGACGGCCTGCTTGCCGCCTTCGAAGGGATCGGCTTCGCAATAGCGCGGGTTGACGTCGGACGAAAAGGCCAGCGCCTTTGTGGGGTGGCCTTCGACACGGACCACGCCGCCATCGCCGCCCGGCGTCTGGAGCGAATTGCCCTGGATGAGCGTGTCGTATTGCTCATAGACCCAGCGGCGCGACGAATGATTGGCCGAGTCGAGGAGGGCCAGCAGCCCTTCGGCGATATCGGCATCGGGGACCGATGCGGGATCTAGCGGCGCGGGCAGGGTGGGAGCGACCCAGGGGCGGTCGTATTCGGGGGCTTCGTCGCCCAATTCCTTGATGGGAAGGTTGGCGACTTCATCGCCTTGGAACAGCACGCGGAAGCGCAGATCGTCGGTCGTCTTGCCAACGGTTGCGAAATCGAGTTCCCATTTTTCAAAGACCGCGCGCGCTTCGGCTTCCTTTTCGGGATGGAGGACCATGAGCATGCGCTCCTGGGATTCCGAGAGCATCATTTCGTAGGGCGTCATGCGATCTTCGCGGACCGGAACGGCATCGAGGTTGAGTTCGATGCCCAGATCGCCCTTGGCGCCCATTTCGACAGCCGAGCAGGTCAGCCCCGCGGCGCCCATGTCCTGGATGGCGATGACCGCGCCGGTCTTCATCAGTTCAAGACAGGCTTCGAGCAGACGCTTTTCGGTGAAGGGGTCGCCGACCTGAACCGTGGGGCGCTTTTCCTCGATGTCGTCGCCGAATTCCGCCGACGCCATCGTTGCGCCGCCAACGCCGTCACGTCCGGTTTTTGCACCAAGATAAACGACGGGCAGGCCGACGCCCTTGGCTTCGGAAAGGAAGATCTTGTCGGTATCGGCAAGTCCGGCTGCAAATGCGTTAACGAGGATGTTGCCGTTGTAGCGGGCGTCGAACTGGACTTCGCCGCCAACCGTCGGCACGCCGAAGGAATTGCCATAGCCGCCGACACCGGCAACGACGCCGGAAACGAGGTGCTTGGTCTTTTCGTGGTCGGGTTCACCAAAGCGCAGGGCGTTCATTGCAGCGATGGGGCGGGCGCCCATGGTGAAGACGTCGCGCAGGATGCCGCCAACCCCGGTGGCCGCGCCCTGATAGGGCTCGATGAACGATGGATGGTTGTGGGATTCCATCTTGAAGACGACAGCCTGGCCATCACCGATATCGACGACACCGGCATTCTCGCCCGGCCCCTGCAGCACGCGAGGGCCCTTGGTGGGCAGGGTCTTGAGCCATTTTTTCGAGCTTTTATAGGAACAATGCTCGTTCCACATGGCCGAGAAGATGCCGAGTTCGGTAAAGGTCGGCTCGCGCCCGATCAGGTCGAGTATCTTCTGGTATTCGTCGGGCTTGAGACCGTGATTGGCGACGAGTTCGGGGGTGATTTCGATGTCGTTGCGAAGAGTCATTTCAGCCAGTCGTCATTGAGGAATCAGAGACTTCGTTCAGCAGGCCGGCGAAAAGGCCCTTGCCGTCCTCGCCGCCATGGGCCGGTTCGATGAGGTTTTCCGGGTGAGGCATCATGCCGAGCACGTTGCCGCGCGCATTGGTGATGGCGGCAATATTGTTGATCGAGCCGTTGGGATTGGTCTCGGCCGTATAGCGGAATACCACCTGACCGTTGTCCTCGAGCGCGGCAATCGTATCGTTGTCGGCGAAATAATTGCCATCATGATGGGCGACCGGGCAGCGGAACACCTGGCCCTGCTGATAATTGCGCGAGAAGGGAGTGTTGGCGTTGGCGACTTCGAGATTGACTTCGCGGCAGACGAATTTGAGCGAGGCATTGCGCATCAGCGCGCCAGGCAGGAGGCCTGCTTCGGTCAGTATCTGGAAGCCATTGCAGACGCCGAGCACTTTGACGCCCTTTTCGGCACGCTCACGGATCAGATCCATCATGGGCGAACGGGCGGCGATGGCGCCACAGCGCAGATAATCGCCGTAGGAAAAGCCGCCGGGGATGACGATGAGGTCGACGTCGGGCAACTCGGCGTCCTTGTGCCAGACCACGAAAGGCGGTGTGCCGCCGATCTTTGTCAGCGCCGCGATCATGTCGCGTTCGCGGTTGAGGCCGGGAAAGACAACGACTGCGGACTTCATCGCGCTGGGTCTCGCTTTTTAGATATTGGGGCTGGCACCGGATGGGCGCCTTGTCGGGATTCTGGCCGCAAAAAGCAAGGGGATTCGTACGCTTTCGCATACGAATCCCCTTGGTGCCGATGGACGAGGGCTTATTCGGCTGGAACCGGTGCGGGCCGCGGTGTTCCCCAGCGGCTACCGGGCGCGCCGGGCAGGTGTGCCCAGGCCGGACGTTCGAAGAGGAACTTGCCGAACCCGATCCTGGAAATGATCCAGTAGAGGACGAGCGGGCAGACGACAGCGACGATAAGGCAGGCGAGACTGGCGATGCCAGCATCGATGTCGGGCACTAGGCGCAGCAGCACCGTGCGGAAGCTGCCCATCGGTATGACGAAGCTGAGATAGATGACGATGGAATGGGCGCCGACCCAGCGCAGCCAGTCCATTGTGGCAAGACGCGCCAGCAGCACCGATGCCGAGCAGATGGCGGTGGCACCGGCCATGGCCATGACGAAGTTCGCGCCCGGGATATGAGCGACACCGCTGGTCACGGTGCCAAAGGTGACCGAATGGCCCGGCGAAAACACCAGGGCGCCATTGGCAAGCGCCCACGCGGCAAGCCCCGCAATAGCGAGGGCGGGATGGGCCTTTATCCATTCGGCAAGCTTGAAGATGGCCGGCGCCAGGGCGTACCCGGCGTAGAAATAAACGAAGTACTCGGCCACGTAATTGACGATGGACACCGGCGTTGCGACCGGAGCAATGGATGCTGCGGCGGCCACGATCAGCACGGCGACATGGGGCACGCGCAACTGGTGCAGTACCTTGGCGATAAGGCCGTAAACCGCCAGGGCGTAGATGAACCACAGGATGGAATAGGGCTCATAGATGGCGCTGGCCATGAGGGCGAGGGTGCCGCCGGGATCGCGTTCGACGATCAGGTGCTTGAAGGCGATCAGGATGACGGCCCAGAGCGCATAGAAATAGAGGTAATGGACGACGCGCCGGTCGGTGAAATTGCGCCAGGGGCGGGTGATGACCGCCGAAAGGAACAGGCCCGAGACGAGGAAGAATTCGGGCATGCGGAACGGGGTGGCAAAGCCGAGAACGTAGTGCATGAAGCCGACCCGCTCGGTGGCTTCGCCCACGCCATAGGTGGAGTGCATCATCACGACGAGGATGATGGAAAGGCCTTTGGCCACATCGACCCAGGCATGGCGTTGTTTGGCAGTATCGGTCATGTCGCGTCCCCAAGAAAAATCGAGGGGATCATAGTTCAGCGCGCTAAACGGCGCCTTTCACAATGATTACAACTGACAGTGTGGTTAAGAATGCGAAAAGGCCGAAGCTGAGCTCCGGCCTTTTTCGATTTGATTTCACCGCCCGAGGGCGGACGTGTTTTCGGCCTCAGACCACCGGGACGGTGCCGTACGCGGCAACCATCACGCCAATGGCGAGAAAGAACAGGGCCGAGAGGGAAACGGTTTTCAGCATTTCAGGCATACTCCATGGCGCGCGGACGCGGCAAATTGCGCAACGTTTAAATTAAATGGGAGAGGTTAACCGATGATCTCTACTGCGTAGTTTTCGATCACGGTGTTGGCGAGAAGCTTTTCGCACATCCTCTCGATTTCCGTTTTGGCACTAACGGGATCGGTGGCCGAAAGTTCCAGATCGAACACTTTGCCCTGCCGTACGGATTCGACACCGGCGAACCCCAGACCCTCGAGTGAACCTTCGATGGCCTGTCCCTGAGGGTCCAGAACACCAGTTTTCAAAGTGACGATGACGCGGGCTTTCATGACGATCCGTTTGGCCTTTTTTGGTTGGGCGGAATGACTTTTTTTGTTGTCACGTTCCCGAACGGGATAAGTGGTGCCCACTTATCCCGGGAACTCTCTACTGAACCAGCCGGGGCCCGGTGGTCAGCGCGTTATCTGCTTCAACGAGGATGCCCAGACGCTGGGCGACCTCACGGTAGGCATCGACCAGGCCGCCAAGATCCTCGCGGAAGCGGTCCTTGTCGAGCTTATTGCGGGTCTTGATGTCCCACAACCGGCAGTTGTCGGGCGAAATTTCATCGGCCAGCACGATGCGCATGAGGTCGCCTTCGTACAGGCGGCCACATTCGATCTTGAAATCGACAAGCTGGATGCCGACGCCCATGAACAGGCCGGTCAGGAAATCGTTGACGCGCACGGCGAGGGCCATGATGTCGTCGAGCTCCTGGGGGTTGGCCCAGCCAAAGGCCGTGATGTGCTCTTCGGAGACCATTGGGTCGTTGAGTGCATCGTCCTTGTAGTAGAATTCGATGATCGAGCGGGGAAGCTGGGTGCCCGATTCAAGGCCCAGACGCTTGCAGAGCGAGCCCGCGGCGACGTTGCGCACAACCACTTCGATCGGGATGATCTCGACTTCACGGATCAGCTGCTCGCGCATGTTGATGCGGCGTACGAAATGGGTGGGGATGCCCAGAGTGTTGAGCTTGGTGAAAATGTATTCCGAGATCCGGTTGTTAAGGACGCCCTTGCCGTCGATAATCTCGTGCTTGGCGCCGTTTCCGGCGGTGGCGTCGTCCTTGAAGTGCTGGATCAGCGTGCCGGGCTCGGGGCCTTCATAGAGCACTTTGGCCTTGCCTTCGTAAATCTTGCGACGACGGTTCATTTCGACGGTGTCCCGTAGATTGCGTGTTTATGCGGGTCGGAATTTGGGCGCACTCATGCGCCTTTTTGGGTGGCCAATGCAAGCCCTTTCATGGGCAGGCCCAAACCATTTGCGCTCTACATATCGCGATTCCGCCACCTGTTGCGCAAAAACTGCGATAAGGGTTTACGCAGGCGTTGTGCGACCGCGCGGCAAGTTGATTTCAGGGCCGATACCGCATATCTGAAACCTGAAACCGCGCATGGCGGGCAGCACCGGAAAACCAAACAAGCCGAGGGACTGAGAAATGTCTTCATTCGACGAACGCGAGAGAGGCGAGGAAGCCAAATTCGCCCATGATGCATCGCTGCGGTTCAAGGCCGAAGCGCGCCGCAACAAGCATCTGGCACATTGGGCCAGCGCCGAAATGGGCGTCACTGAAGCGGACGCGATTGCCAATTATGTCGCCGAAGTGATCGCCGCCGATATGACGGAGGCCGGTCCGGCCGATGTCGTGCGCAAGATCAAGGCCGATTTCGACGCCAAGAATGTCGAGATCGACGAAAGGGCCATTGAGGCCAAGATCGCCCAGTTCGATATTCAGGCGCGCGGCGAGGTGTTATCGGAGGCCTGAGACCCCAGCCTGGGCAGGGAGGGAGTATGAAGGGCATCAAACACGAAAGTATTGCTGCCTATCACGCCGTGCAGGCCGAAGAGGATCGCGCGATCTGCGACCGCCTGCGTGGCGTAATCGATCGGGTGCTGCCGGAGGCCGAGAGCAAGATCTGGCACGCCCATCCGGTGTGGTTTCTGAACGGCAACCCCATCGTTGGCTACAGCAAGCTCAAGCATTGCATACGGTTGCTGTTCTGGAGCGGGCAATCGTTCGATACGCCAGGGTTGGCGCCCGAAGGCACCTTCAAGGCGGCCGAGGCCCGCTACACGCGGTCCGAGGAGGTCGATGAGAACCTGCTGGTGCGGTGGCTTGAAGATGCCCGCACGATCCAGTGGGATTACAAAAATCTCATCAAGAAGCGAAAGCTGGAGCGGCTGAGCTAGGGTACGATCCACCGAAATTTGAAAGGCCCCGCATTTCTGGTGCGGGGTTTTTTGTTGTCTAACAGATAAGTATGTGCTTATTTGTTGGCATGGATGATGATTCTCTTTTCAGGGCGCTGGCCGATCCGACCCGCCGGGCGATATTCGAGCGGCTGGCTACGGGGCCGAGCAATGCAAGCGGGCTGCGCGAAGGCTTTGGCATAAGCCAACCGGCGATGAGCCAGCATCTTGGGGTGCTGGTTGGCGCCGGGCTGGTGCGGCAGGAGCGGGAGGGCCGGTTCGTCAATTACGAGGTTGATCCAGCCGGCATCGGGCGGATTGGGATCTGGCTTGGGCGATACCAGGCTTACTGGCCCAGCCGGATGGCCGATCTTGGCAACGTTCTCAAGGAGATGGACCAATGAGCGAAACGATCGAGATGGAATTTTGCTTCGATGCGCCGCCGGAAAAGGTTTGGCGTGCCGTCTCCATCGCCCAATATCGCGAACGCTGGCTGCCGGGAGCCGATCTGGTGCAGGACGAGCCGGTGGCCGTCGAAGAGGGGAGCGCCGTCAGCTATCGAATGCGCGACAGCGAGCCACCCCATGAGGAGAGCGTCGTGACGTTCCAGATCGCCGCCGATGGCGCTGGCGGCACACGGCTCGAAATCATCCAGCGTATTGTGGTCGAGGTGCCGGCTGCCGCCAACGCCAATATTGGCGAGACGATGATGCTGGCCGCTTAAACCCAACCCGTTTTCAAGTCCCTGTCTCTACCAAAGCAATGGAGGTCGCCCATGCGCGACACGATGCAACTCGTCCCGATGGTGGTCGAGCAGTCCCAGCGTGGCGAGCGCTCATTTGATATCTATTCGCGCCTGCTGCGCGAGCGGATCATTTTCGTCAATGGCGAGATCAACGATGCGATGGCCTCGCTGGTCTGCGCGCAGTTGTTGTTTCTCGAAGGCGAGAACACGAAAAAGCCGATCCAGATGTACGTCAATTCCTATGGGGGCGTGGTGACCAGCGGGCTGGCCATGTACGACACCATGCAGTTCATCCGCTCGCCGGTGCATACCTTATGCATGGGCACGGCGCGGTCGATGGGATCGTTTCTCCTGATGGGCGGGGAGGCCGGTTTTCGGGCCGCTTTGCCCAATGCCAGCCTGCATGTCCACCAGCCTTTGGGCGGATTTCAGGGCCAGGCGAGCGACATGCTGATCCATTCGGACGAAATGCAGCGCACCAAGAAGCGGATGATCGAGCTTTACGCCAAGCATTGCGGGCGCAGCTATGACGAGGTGGAACGCACCCTCGACCGCGACCGGTTCATGACGCCGCAAGAGGGAAAGGAGTGGGGGCTGATCGATACGATCATGACCGAACGGCCACCAGTTGAGTGAGGGCGGTCAGCAAAGCGCAATCTTCTGCGCTTCCGGTGCTCACGTACAAAGGTACGCTCCGCTCCGGTGCTCAAAGATCACCCTTTTCGACTCGCCCTGACCCAACTGCTTAACGCCGTGGCACTCAAATACGGCTCATCAACCTTGTGAACATCAACAACCCTTCGGGCCAGGGGCCGTGGCCGGATTCGACGTTGATGTGGCCTGCATCGCCGGCGATGTGAAAATCGGACCCCCAGCGGGCCGCAAATTCAGCGGCGCGCTCGACGCTGCAATAAGGATCGTTGGCGGACGCCACCAGCATCGAGGGGAATCTCAGCGGATCGGAGGACAGGCCCCGAAAGGGCGAGGTTTCGACGGGGACGTCCGGGTGCTCGTCGACATCGGGCGGTGCGACGAGGAAGGCACCTTTGACCTTGCTGTCGGCCTGGGTCTGGCTCGCGGCGACAATGGTCAGAACGCCGAGCGAATGGCCGACAAGCACAACGGGCCGCGTGGCCATCATGATCTCGCGTTCGAGGGTTTCGAGCCAACCGGCGAGGGTGGGCGCGTCCCACTCTTCCTGTTCCACGAATTTGGCGTTGCGGATCTTTTCGACCCAGCGGTGCTGCCAGTGGCCGGGACCGGAATGGCCCAGCCCGGGAACGATCAGAATGTCGGCGTCTGCAGTTTTCATAACACGACTACTTGGGAGATTTCGGGCCGATGCGCAAGAGGGCCGTTACGCCGCAGGGAGGGTTTCAATTGCTGTGCACCGGGCCACCCTGCTGACACAGGGTGTCAGGGTGTTTCTGTTATGTTCCTGCTTCAACGGAGAGGTGCCAAAAAATGACTGAATGGAACGCGGGCCGGAGCGGTGCAGGCAGGGGATCGTGGGGCAGGAGCTTCGTGCTCCTGTTCAGCGTGCGGCTTATTTTTCGCCGGAGACCGGGCGGGGACCGGGCACAACAGGTGCCCGATACGCTGCGCGTGGACGTGGGGTTGGAACCGAGGGAGAGCCCCCGGACCTGGCGGGATTACCGGTAGATGCTATTCGCCAAACACCCGGCGGAAGATCGTGTCCACGTGCTTGAGGTGATAGGCGTCGTCAAAGCTCGCGTCGATCTGTTCGTCGCTGAGCTTTGCCGAGACGTCCGGATCGGCCTTGAGAAAATCGGGGAATTTGCCTTCGCCGCGCCAGACCTTCATGGCGTTGCGCTGCACGGCGGAATAGCTTTCCTCGCGGCTCATCCCGGCCTGCGTCAGAGCGAGCAGGAAGCGCTGCGAATTGTGCAGGCCGCCGAGCTTGTCCATGTTGGCCTTCATGTTCTCGGGATAGACCACGAGGTTTTCGATGACGCCGGTCAGGCGCGCCAGCGCGAAATCGAGGGTCACCGTGGCGTCGGGGCCGATCATGCGCTCGACCGAGGAGTGCGAGATATCACGCTCGTGCCACAGCGCGACGTTTTCGAGGGCGGGGGTGACCATGCCGCGCACGAGGCGGGCGAGGCCGGTGAGGTTTTCGGTCAGCACCGGGTTGCGTTTGTGCGGCATGGCCGATGAGCCCTTTTGGCCCTTGGAGAAGAACTCCTCGGCTTCGAGCACTTCGGTGCGCTGCAGGTGGCGGATTTCGGTGGCCAGACGCTCAATCGACGAGGCGATAACGCCCAGGGTTGCGAAATACATCGCATGGCGGTCGCGCGGGATGACCTGGGTGGAAACCGGCTCGACGGCAAGCCCCATCTGCTCGGCGACATACTCCTCAACCGACGGATCGATATTGGCGAATGAGCCCACGGCGCCGGAAATGGCGCAGGTGGCGATCTCGGCGCGGGCGTTGACCAGCCGTTCGCGGCAGCGGGCAAATTCGGCATAGGCCTGGGCGAGCTTCACCCCGAACGTAGTGGGCTCGGCATGAATGCCGTGGCTGCGGCCGATGGTGATGGTGTTCTTGTGCTCGTAAGCACGCTTTTTGAGCGCAGCGAGCAGGGCGTCGAGGTCGGCCAGCATCAGGTCGGCGGCGCGGGCGAGCTGGACCGAGAGCGTGGTGTCGAGCACGTCCGAAGAGGTCATGCCCTGATGGACGAACCGGGATTCGGGGCCGACGATTTCGGCAAGGTGGGTCAAAAACGCGATGACGTCATGTTTGACTTCGCGTTCGATCTCGTCGATGCGCTCGACGTCGAACTTGGCGTCCTTGCCCTTGGCCCAGATCTCGTCGGCGGACGCCTGTGGCACGACGCCCAGTTTGGCCTGTGCGGTGGTGGCGTGGGCCTCGATCTCGAACCAGATCTTGAACTTGGTCTCGGGTGACCAGATGTCGACCATCTGCTGGCGGGAATAGCGCGGGATCATGGGCTTAGGGTCCGTCGTTCGAAGATTGATTCAAAATCATCCGGCCATCGCGGCGTCGCGAATGGCCTTGATGCGGGGGGCGTATGTGGTGGCGTCGTTGCCTTTGTAAATGGCCGAGCCGGCGACCAGTGCGGTGGCGCCGGCCTTTGCAAGGGCGCCGGCATTGGAGGGATCGACGCCGCCATCGACTTCGATCTCGATCGGGCGGTCGCCGATCAGGGCCTTGGCCTGTTCGACCTTGGCGATGGCTTCGGGAATAAACGCCTGTCCACCAAAGCCGGGATTGACGCTCATTATCAAAATGAGATCGAGCTTGTCGATGACGTGCTGGAGCGCGGAGACGGGCGTTGCCGGATTGAGGACGGCGCCGGCCTTTTTGCCCAAAGCCTTGATGGCCTGCAGCGAGCGATCAAGGTGGGGGCCGGCTTCGGCGTGGATCGAGATGATGTCGGCGCCGGCCCTGGCGAAGGCCTCGATATAGGGATCGACCGGCGCAATCATCAGATGCACGTCGAGCGGCTTTTGCGTTACAGGGCGGATGGCCTCGACGATCAGCGGGCCGATGGAGATGTTGGGCACGAAGTGGCCGTCCATCACATCCACATGCACCCAGTCGCAGCCAGCCTGGTCGATGGCGCGCACTTCGTCGCCCAGCCGGGAGAAATCGGCCGAAAGGATCGAGGGGGCGATCTTGATGAGGTTTGGGGCCAATGGACCACTCCAGCTTGGTGTTCGGTGCGCTTTTAGTATGGCCGCCCGGCGATTCCGAGTCTTAAATGCGTCCGGTTGGAACCGGGCGTTGAACAGGAAGGGCGGGCCATGAAATCGCGATTGGGGCTGGCGACCAGTCTTGCTTTTGTCATTCTCACTTGTCATGCGGTTGCAATGGATATGGACCAGGCCGCACAGGATATCATCGACCGGATTGCCCAATCGGGCCTCGAGCCCGAGATTAACGGGCTGATCGAGTTTGAAGCGGCCCGGGCCGGTTATGGACCGGGACACGACCCGGCCATCGAAATCGGCGCGCCTGGAGATTGGGCGATGATCGGCTATGATGGCGCGGGCGGCGCCTACTACCTGCTTGAGGATCAGCGCGTTCTTGCAATCGGGTCCGAGGGGGCGGCGGGAGTCGTGGCCAAGGACTTTGGCGCTTTCATTGCAACGCTCACCAGTTTGCCAAGCTGGCGTGAGGCCGTTCGGCACATGGGGCCGGACGATGTGGAGACCGCACGGGCCGATTGGCTGGCGTATGCCGCGCAATGGGGACTGTTGGCGCAATATGACGAGGGCTGGCCGTATCAGACCGACGGATTTTCCTATCCGACGCCACGGGCTGCCGGTCAGGCGATCAGGGCACATTTTGGTGTCGAGGGACCTGCCGATCCTTTCGCAGCACTGCACGAAGCGATTCATGGGCTCAACGATGATGTGAGCGTCGCAGCGGAAGGCTACGAGTACGAACCACTGTCACGCTGATTTCCGTGCATCACTTGATCGCGATGCGACCGGGCTACGCATTGCGTATTTGCGTCCAGCCGATAGAAGTGCGCCCGGACGACAGCAGGAGCGGAAATGTTCGGATTTGAGTTGCCGGTGGTGTTTGGAGCCGGAATTTTGAGCTTTCTCAGCCCCTGCGTACTGCCTCTGGTACCGGCCTATCTCACCTACATGTCAGGCGCGACGTTCGAGCGGTTGCGCGAGGAAGGCGTGGCGGGCGGCAAGCTTTATAGCCGGACGCTGATAACGGCGCTGGCCTTCGTTCTGGGCTTTTCGCTGATCTTTATTACGCTGGGTGCCACCGCCACTTTCTTTGGGCAGGCTTTTCGCCGTCTTCTAGGGGCCGAGGTATTTGGCTTTCCTATATTGATGTCCCTAGCCGGTATCGTCATCATCATCATGGGCCTGCATTTTCTCGGCGTGTTCCGGATTTCATGGCTCTATCGGCAATTCCGCATGGACGGGCCGAAAATGGCCAGCGGGCCGCTGGGCGGGTTTCTGCTGGGGCTGGCCTTTGCCATCGGGTGGACGCCATGCATCGGTCCGATCCTTGCGGCCATACTCACTGTCGCTGCCAATCAGCAGACGGCATGGGAAGGCGCGGCGCTGCTCGCTGTCTATTCAGCCGGGCTGGGCGTTCCCTTTATCCTCGCAGCTCTGGCGCTGGGACCGTTCCTGTCGTTTTTCGACGGGTTCAAAAAGCACCTCGGGACAGTCGAGAAGGTGATGGGCGGCCTGCTGGTGATTGTCGGCATTCTCTTTCTGACAGGCAATTTCACCCGGCTGGCGTTCTGGATGCAGGCCAATTTTGAAGTGCTGAATCAGTTCGGCTAATCTTGGCTTAACCATAGACCCAGACAAATTTGTCTGCTGCCGGTTTTCGCGAAACACGACGCGATCACGAAACCGCGAGTTCACCCCTTGGGTTCAAGGTCCTGCCGGATCATTTGGGGGATCAGCATCAATGTCGGCACTTTCTGCCTCGGTGGACGCAACACCAAAAGCGGGTTTAACCAGCGCATCTGTCAGCGTGTACCAGCGGATCGAAGATGTGGCAGCGACCTGGCAGAGGCTGGAGACGGCCCATTGCGTACTGGCTTCGCAAAAATTGGGGCTGGTCAGCGCATGGATAGAGGCGGGCACGGTTAGAGCTGCCGATTGCGCGTTTATCGTCATTTCGCTGGCCGGTGAGCCGGTGGTTCTGCTGCCGCTGATGCGGAAGCGGACCTATGGGTTGCGCGTGGCGACGTGGTTTACCGGCGATCATCTGGGATCGTATGCGCCGCTTGTCGATCTGGAGCGATGGGCAGGTGTTCCGGAGGAAGAGCAGGTTCGCTCATGGCGGCAGGCCTTCGCGTCGCTTGCCGATTGCGACCTCGTTCATCTGCCCGATGTGCCCGGTTCGCTCGCTCAGGCAAGCGGGCTCAGCATGGCGTTCGACGGCCGGACACTGGCTGATAGTGTACACGTTTCGCGCTATCTCGATTGGGCCGGTTGCGATGCCGACCGCCGTGACAAGCGCCGGCGCAAGGTCGATCGTCAGCAGTGCAGCAAGCTGGAGGGGCGGGGCGAGGTCGGTTTTGACATCGTTACAGCAGGTGCGGAGGCGGATGGTATCATCGATACGATGCTTGCCCACAGGGCCGAGCGTTTCAAAGTTCAGGGTATTCGCGACCCGTTCCGTCACGGCCCGATCAAGGCGTTCTACAAGCGTGCCATGCAGAGCGCCGGCGGCATCCTGCACGTCTTGCGTCTCGACCGTGAGGTGATCGCCGTGCGCTACAACATCGAAGCGGGCGGGGGGCTTTATTCGCTCATCACGTCCATGCATCCGAGCCCGGAAATGCAATCGGGCTCACCGGGGAAGCAAAACCTTTTGCGCGCCATGCAGACGAGTTTTGACGGCGGCTATGGATTTATCGATATGGGCAAGGGCGAAAGCGAGGAAAAGCGCCTTTGGTGCAACGAAAAACAGCCGCTTATGGCGTTCGCTCATCCGCTGACACCGGCCGGGCGTCTCGTTGCAGCCGGGCTGGCCGTTGGTGAAAGAGCCAAGGGTGCGATCAAGACCCATCCGGCCCTTTTCGACATCTACCGCAAATTGCGCAGCCGCGTGGCGGGTCGAGGCTAGCGCTCTGAGGCCTTAAAACAGCTTCATGCCGCGCAACGACGTGTGGGTCGATTTGCCGACGATGATGTGATCGTGCACCGTGATGCCCAGCGGCTTGGCGATATCGGCGATCTGGCGCGTCATCTGGACGTCCGCCGATGATGGTGCGGGATCGCCTGATGGATGGTTGTGCACCAAAATCAGCGCGGTTGCCGAAAGCTCCAGCGTGCGCTTGATGACTTCGCGCGGATAGACCGGCGTATGGTCGACTGTCCCGACCTGCTGCACCTCGTCGGCGATCAGCTTGTTCTTTTTGTCGAGAAACAGAATGCGGAACTGCTCGACTGTTTCGTAGGACATCGAAGCCTTGCAGTAATCGATGACTTCGGTCCACGAACCGAGGATCGGGCGGTCGTGGACGGCATCCTTGCCGATGCGCTGGGCGGCAGCGAGGATAACCTTGAGATCGGTTATCGCCGTAGGGCCAAGCCCGTCGATTTCTTCGAGCAGGTGTGGTGGCGCTCCGATGGCCTCGGAAAAGCTGCCAAAGCGTTTGAGCATGGCCTTGGCGATGGGCTTGGTGTCCCGGCGGGGCAGGATGCGGAACAGCAAGAGTTCGAGCAGTTCATAGTCCTGCAACCCGGATGCGCCGCCTTTTACGAAGCGTTCGCGCAGCCGGTCCCGGTGCCCGTGATAATCGGGCGCTGCTTCGGCCAATCCATTCATGTCGCTTGCCCCCGATTTCGACGTCATGGACTGTTGCGGGCCTCCAGAGGGTTGAACAGGCCGCGCGGCGAGAGCGTGAAAATCTCGTTTCCGGTTTCGGTGATGCCGATCGAATGTTCGCACTGGGCCGAAAGGGTGCGGTCGCGGGTGACAGCGGTCCAGCCATCGTTGAGGATTTTGACCTGCGGACGGCCCAGGTTGATCATAGGCTCGATGGTGAAGATCATACCCGGCTTGAGCTCGACCCCAGTTCCGGGATTGCCGAAATGCATGATGTTGGGCTCGTCATGGAACAGCCGGCCCAGCCCATGGCCGACGAAATCGCGGACGACGCTGGCCCGCTCGCCTTCGGCATAGCGCTGGATGGCGGCGCCGATATCGCCGGTGGTGTTGCCCGGTACGGCAGCCGCGATGCCCAGCCGCAGGCTTTCATAGGTGATCTCGATGAGCCGCTCGGCCTTGCGCGAAATGTCGCCCACCGGATACATGCGGCTCGAATCGCCGTGCCAGCCATCGACGATCAGGGTGACGTCGATGTTGACGATATCGCCCTCGCGCAGCGGCTTTTCGCCGGGCATGCCGTGGCAAACGACGTGATTGATCGAAGTGCAGGTGGAATAGCGGTAGCCGCGGTAATTGAGCGTTGCCGGGGTGGCGCCGTTGTCGCGGGCAAATTCGTAAACGAAGCGGTCGAGCCTGGCTGTGGGGACGCCCGGTTCGACCATGGGCACCATGAGATCGAGCACTTCGGCGGTCAGTGCGCCCGCCTTGCGCATACCGGCAAAACCTTCATCGCCGTGCAGCGGGATGACACCGGGCATGCGCTTTTTCTTGGCCGCCGCTTCGACGTAGGTGGTCATTGTCGTCTCCTGTTGGAGGCAAAGGTAATCGGCTCACTCTCGTATGGGAAGGGGGTCTGCGAGGGTGATCGCTTCCGATGTTATGTTGGTTGCGTAGCACAGGGCCTCAACCCCCGCCGCGCGGGCATCTCCGAACGCTTTGGCATAGGCCTTGTCGATATCGGCGGCGAGGGTGAATTGGGAGCAATCGCCGCGCTGGACGAGGTAGAGCATCGCCGCCCGATGCCCTTCGGCCACCATGCGTGCCAGGTCCGCCAGATGGCGGGCGCCGCGCGTGGTCACTGAATCTGGAAATTCGGCCAACCCTGCCGCGCGCACCAGATGGACATTTTTGACCTCGAGATAGCAGTCGGGGAGCCCGTCGGCGCTGAGAAGGAAATCGACACGGCTCTTTTCGGCGTATCTGACTTCGGGGCGAACGTTGTCATAGGCGGCCAGTTCGGGAATGGCGCCGGCGCGCAAGGCCTCGCCAACGATGCGGTTGGGGTGGGCGGTATTGATGCCCACGATGCCGGTGGGCAGTTCGACCAGTTCGAGCGAATAGGCAAGCTTGCGTTTGGGATCGTCCGATTTCGACAGCCAGACGGGCAGGCCGGGCATGGCCAGCCCGGTCATCGCGCCGGGATTTGCGCAATGAGCGGTCAGGATTTCCCCTGTTTCCAGAGTCACATCGGCCAGAAAGCGCTTGTAACGCCTTATGAGTGTGCCGCGAACGAGGGGGGACGGGAAATGCATGGGAAAAACAGTGTCACGGGTGAGGGTTGGGGAAGCCATGGCGTTCGGACAGGGCGGCCAATATCTGGTCCTTGTCGTTGATGAACGCCTGCCCGTTAAATGTGCCGGACTGGTGCTCCGAGGTCTCGCCATGGGCCAGTACGAGCAGCGGCAGGGACTGGTTTGCTTCGCCAACTGCCGCAATTACCGGATGACGCGGCCTGGGCCATTCGACGCGTTCGACATCGAGGTTTCCTGCCAGATCGGGAAACGAGGCGAGCACGCCTTCGAGCAGCGCACAGTGCCAGCAGTAAAACCGCTGGCCTGGATAGGCGGGATCCTCGAAGCCGGGCCGGAGAAGAAAAAGCGTGTCTCGGGTCATTGAGGGCTCCGTGCGTTCCTGCCGACATATCCCCGATAGCCCGAGAATCGATCCAATCGCAAGCAAAGGCGCCAGAGTGTTGGGGATGAAGGGCGCAGGATTTGTGTTGCGCTTGATTTTTTTAGGCGGTGAGGGCATCCATGGCGCTTGGTTTTTTCAGGCGGCCCAATGTCCTCATCTGTCGTTACAGCCGGTCTCATCGTCATCGGGGACGAAATCCTTTCGGGGCGGACCAGGGACGTCAATATCGCCACGACTGCACAATTCTGCACCGATCTGGGGATCGAGTTGCGCGAAGTGCGGATTGTTTCGGACGATACCGATGCGATCATCGAAGCGGTCAACGCTTTGCGCGCCCGCTCGACATATGTCTTTACAACCGGCGGGATCGGGCCGACCCATGACGACATCACCGCAGATGCCATAGCCAAGGCGTTCGGCGTTGACTTGCCGATCAACGAGCAAGCGCGGGCCATGCTCGAAGCGCGCTGGGCCGAAAGCGGTACGCCCGCCACACCGGCCCGGATGCGGATGGCGCGCATCCCCGAGGGGGCCGATCTGATCGTCAACGCCGTTTCTGCGGCTCCGGGCTTCCGCATGGGGAACGTGCATGTGATGGCGGGTGTGCCCAAAATCATGCAGGCCATGCTCGAATCCATTGCGCCGACGCTTGAGGGCGGTCGCAAGGTGGAAAGCCGGACGGTGCCCGCTGCCGTGGGAGAGGGCGCCGTTGGCGACCCCTTGGGCGAAATCCAGTCGCGCTATGACGACGTCAAGATCGGGTCCTATCCGCAGATGGGGAATACCCATGTGATGACCTATCTCGTCTTGCGCAGCCACGATATTGAACGGCTCGAACAGGCGACAGCCGAAGTTCAGGCGCTGGTCGACCGTCTTCACGCCGAAAAGAACATCGTTTTGCCCAAGGAACCTTACGCATGAACCCGCAGAACAAATCCTTCCCGGTCTCCTGGGATCAGTTTCATCGCGATTCCCGTGCGCTTGCGTGGCGGTTGACCAGCGAGGGGCCGTTCCATTCCATCGTCGCGATCACACGCGGCGGGCTGGTGCCCGCGGCGATCATCGCGCGCGAACTCAATATCCGGGTTATCGAAAGCGTGTCGGTCAAATCCTACGACCACCAGAGCCAGGGCAAGATCACGGTGCTCAAGGCGATCAATTCCGATCTGATCGCCGCCGATGCATCAGGCGAAAAGCTCCTGATCGTCGATGATCTCGTCGACACGGGCGCCACAGCCCGCGCGGTGCGCGACATGCTGCCCAACGCCCATTTCGCCACTGTCTATGCCAAGCCGCAGGGCCGCGAGATGGTCGACAGCTTCATTACCGAAGTCAGCCAGGACACTTGGATTTTCTTCCCCTGGGATCTGGACTTCACCTATGCCGCCCCGATCGCGGGCGGCACCGACTGATGCTCATCAAGCTCGAGGTTCTCGAGAAGATAAAATCGGGGGAAATCACACTCCAGTTCCGCCGCTGGCGGCGGCGGACGATCAAGGCTGGCGGTACGCTCAAGACCAAGGTCGGTATCTTGCAGATCGGCGCCGTCACGCCGATCAAGGCGGAAGATGTTACCGATGCAGACGCCCGCCGTGCGGGCTTTAAGGACGTTCCGGACTTTCTCAGATGGCTCGATACAATGAAGCCGGGGGAGTTGGATCGGATAGAGGTCGGCTATAAAGGAGAATAGGCCGATCGCGCCGTGCGGGCGTGGTGGAATGGTAGACACACAGGACTTAAAATCCGTATTCTGATTTGCCAAAAAGCCAGCATTTCCGGGTGTCTCGTCAAATCGGTTGTGCAAGTCGTTCCTAGTTTGTCCGACCGAAAACGATGCAAACCTAGTCGTTTTGCACAACGTTTTTGCGTGTGAAAATGTCGATCAAAGTGGCCTGGCGCTCAACGTGCCGGGTGTAGTGACGGCCCATGGCGCGCGACTTATCCCCCAGCGCGTCTGCCACTTCCTCATCGCCATAGCCCCGCCTTCTGATGCTCGCTGCGAACGTCACTCGCAAGCCATGCAGCGTGCACCCCTTCCTAATATGCCCTTCTTTCTTGAGCGTTTTGAGCCAGTCGCTCACCGCCTTTTGCAGATTGCGCTCGCCCTTGTAGGGCGCACCGCCGCTGTGGGTGCAGATGTGAACCGACGTGCGCTCGATCGATGCCAGATATTCCTTGGTCTCTGGAGCGGCCGGAAACCACACCGGCTCCCCATTCTTGCGAATGACCATGCGGAACGCCTTGCCGAACTGGGCATCTGAAACATACTCCCCCCACAGTAAAGCCGCGCACGTCTGGCCCCGAAATCCCTGATACCGGGCCAGCGTCAGAATGGTTTTGATATGAGCAGGGGCGGCGCCCAGGGCTTTCTTGAGATCAAAGGCCCGCTGCAATGCGTCCTCGTCGCCTGTCAGGGTTGCCTCGACATCGAACGAGTCCCACACTTCGGCAACGACCTCGTCGCTGTCCGCACCGGCCAGCACTTCCTCAAGTTCGGAAAGAAAGGGCTCCAGTTCGAAAAGTTCGCCGGTCGGTTCGTCGGGCTGCTCTGTCGTCTCGGGCTCTGCTGGTATGGGCTCGGCTTTGCCCCCTGGACGCATGACCTCGTTCAATACCTTTCCGAAATGGCACGACAGTACCGGAGGGGCATCCGGTGGGCAGCTTCGCCGTGCCATTACGCAAAGGCAACTGCCTTTGTCCCGGCCGTACCGACCGCATAGCCGCTCTCCAGCTTATCGAACAAAAGCTCTTTGGCGTTCGCCGCCCCGGTCGATGGCTTGACCAGCACAGGGCAATGATCGTGGTATCGCTCTACCATTCCGAACAGGTTGTTGGTGGCATCCTGCTCGTGGGTCAGGATGAAACAGCGCATCCCCTTCCTGTGCGTCGTGCGATGGTAGAACCTGCCGCCGATGTAGGTTGATATGCCTTGCTGGCGCCCCTTGAGGACAAGGGCCCGAACCTTGCCGGTTAATTCTCTCTGTGCCTCTAGCCGTCCGTGCAGATAAAGCTGGGCCTTGTTGAGCCCGAATGCCTCGATGCTGCCATCCTTGGACCTGATCTTGAGGCATCTGCTGGCGTAATGTGGGTATTCGTCACGAAGGCGCCGGCGAATGATGCGCTCACGATCACTCAGGGCCATCGTCTAGTTCTGCAAGCGCGGCCTCGTGCGATACGTTCAGAGAGCCGCTATGGTCGATAGCCGACAGTTTGGGGTGAACATAGGGAGCGGCTTTCTCTGCCGCCCACATGCGATCCTTGTCGTCCGCAGATTTATCGCGCAGAATGTCGAGCATATATTCGAGGGGCGTCATGCCCTCCTCAACGGCACGGTCCGCTATCTCTCGCGTCTTCTTGTTCACCGAACCTGGCTTACGCCCAGCGCCTTGCCTTTTGCCACCACGGCCGGACTGATTTCCCTTGATTGAATTCATTAGAACCCCCTTCCGACTGCCCTTTGGCTTGGTCGGCTAGTTAGGCTTAATCGATGGTGTAGACGGTGCAGGACGTGCCGGTATCGTTCACTCTCGCCACGCGGTAGGGCGGCACAAATCCTACCGAGACACCCACGAAGGGAATTGTCGTCCCTTTCAGGGTGAGGATGGACAGATCAGACCCGCCAGCGGTGCTGGACACGCAGACAGTCTTTGCGATCGGGTCGAGGTCCGTATCATCGCTAGGGGTGACCAAGCGGCCATCCTGGCCGAAGCTGTCAGCACCGTTGGCGGTGTTGTTCCATTCGGTGGAAGCCATCTTACCGGCCCTCCTGTGGTTGTGGGGTTATCTGGCCTAGACCATGCGCCTTGGAAGCAACCAGTCGCGCAGGGCGTTCGCCTTGGCCGTAGTCAGTTGCTTGGTGACAATGAAGTCGCGAAGCTGGCCGTGCCAGAACTGAATTGCTGTTGACTGGTTGCCAGATCCTATGCGGATAAGTGGCGCAGGGCTTTTGCTCTAGGAGGCAATGATGCTGGCATTTCTTCGCAGGTTTTTCCGCAAGCCGGTTCGGTTCAGGTTCACCACCAATGATGCGATGTACCAGAAAGACCCTGCGCTTTACGACAAGATCAAGTTTCTGACTGTCCCTGCCGCTCTTGTCGCTTGGCGGGGAAAATACCCCGATGATTTCGTGAATTTCTCTGACCAGCTAGAGCGCTGGAAAACGCAACAGAGGCCCTGATAATGGCAACAGATCCTTTCAAGCCTCAGAGCGGCATTCTCGACATGATCGGGCAGGGTGACTCATCTTTTGCAGGATGGCTCAACCCGCGCCGCAACGCCATTATGGGCTTTGGTGCCGGACTGATCGGCCACGATACCGCCAAGGGCCGCATGGCAGGGGCGGCACAGGGCGCGATGACCGGCCGCCAGCAGGACACGGCGCAAGCCCTCCTGATGGAAGAACGCGCCCAGCAGCAGCAGGCCTTGCAGCAGCAGACCGAAGAACGCAACCAGACGATGGAATGGCTCAAGGCCAACTATCCTCAGTATGCGTCCCTGCCTCCTGCGCAGGGGTTCCAGCTTGCGACGGCGGCCATGGGGCGGGCTGGAGGTGGCTCGTCCTCATTCAGCCAAACGCCAGTGTTTCTCCGCGATCCTGATGGCAATCAGCACATTGCGCAAATGTCGAGCGGGGGCGGTATTCTGGTTAACGGTGAAGTCGTCAACAGTTTGCCTCAGGGCTGGTCGATCACGGCACGCCCCGATAATTTCGGCACCGTGGACATGGGCGGATACCGTGGCACATTCGACCCCAATACGGGCACATACGGCACGGGCCCCGCTATTCAGGGCTCGCCCAGCACCAATATGGACGTGCAGTTTGGACCGAATGGGGGGCGCGTCATGGCCCCCGCGACAGGCTCTCCAGAAGCCATTGATGCGCAGAGGGAAGGCCAGCAGGCTATCGACAGGAATGAGCAAACAGCCAACGCAGCCAACATTGTTCTGGATGACATCTCCCGCGCGCGAGAAATCGTGATGAACGCCAACCCCTTGAATCCTGCTGTAGGGTTTGGATCGGGGCTGGCAAGAGGTGTTGAAGGCTCAAACGCAACCAACCTGTACGAACTGACACAGACTATTCGCGGCAACATTGGCTTTGATCGGCTCCAGCAGATGCGCGAGTCGTCCCCGACAGGGGGCGCTCTCGGCAACGTCACCGAACAGGAGCTGGCAACACTCCAATCAGTGATGGGCAGCTTGGCACAGTCTCAGAACGAGGAACAGTTCCTCTATAATCTCGACCGGCTGGAGCAGGTTTACTCTGGGATTCTCCGCAAAGCGAGCGCGTACCCGAATGCTGCGCAGTTTGGATTTGGTGGCGGGGCACAACAGGCCCCAACCCCAAGCGGCGGCCCCAATGATCCGCTAGGACTCCGCTAATGGCTTCACTCGCTGAAATCCGCCAGCAGTATCCTCAATACGAGGACATGAGCGATCAGCAATTGTCTGATGCGCTGTACCAGAAGTTCTATTCGGACATGCCACGTGAGCAGTTCGACCAGAGGATGGGCGTAACGGCACAGCCGGCAGCTCCGGTCTCGCCACTTGGCACGCCCAACGCCCCGACCATCAATGTCGGTGGCCGTCAAATCCCGGTTGCCGAATATCAGGCGATGCCAGATGCTGAGCGTCAAGCGCTTCGTGACCAGATCACCGAAACGGGCGGACCACAGGTTGGCACCGACAGTAGCCTCCTCGATACCTTCGTGCAGGGCACGACATTCGGTTGGGGTGATGAGGCTCGTGGCGTTGTGCAGGGCGGTATTGCCGCTCTACAGGGCGCTGATTTTGGCGACACATACCGCAGGACCGTCGATGAAAGCCGGGCGCTGGTCGATCAGGAGCGCAGGCAGAACCCGATTGGGGCTTTTGCCAGTGAGGTGGCCGGGGCAATCCCGACAGGTGTAGCGGCTGGCGGGCAACTGGCAGGCCGGGGCGCGTCCTTGCTCCCTCGGATGGGCTGGGGCGCCTTGGTCGGCGGCACACAAGGCGCCGCCTATGGCGCTGGCGCAGCGGACGAGGATAGCCGTGGTTCTGGCGCTCTCTTTGGTGGCGCTACTGGCGGTGCCGTTGGCGCTGCTATCCCGGCAATCGCCCAAGGCTTTCGTGGGCTTTTCCAGCGTACCGGCGCAGTCATGCCGGAAATTGATGACCTCTATCGAGCGCGCGATGCCGCATATAAGCAGGTAGACGAGTCCGGGTTTCGCTTTTCGCCTCAGCAGGTCGATGACCTTTTCAACGACATATACCGCCGTGTCGGGCAGGAAGGTATCGACGCCGCGCCTGATGGTGCGCACAAGGCGGCTATTCGGATGCTCCAGCGGTTGAACAGCCGCCAGGGGCCAATGTCGCTCAGCCAGCTCGATCAGTTGCGCCAGGTCATTCGCCGCGATGTGATCGACTCTGGTTCTGCGGGTGACGGTTATTTCGGCCGCATGATGATCGATGCCATCGATGACATGATAGACGCTTCCGGTGGGAGCGGCGTCATGGGGCAGGCCCGGCAGTCGCACCAGATACTCCGCAAGTCCGAACTGCTGGCTGATGCCCTCGATCGCGCCAATCTCAACGCAGCGTCGTCAGGCTCGGGCGGCAACATCGACAACGCCATTCGCCAGTCGATCAAGCGCGTTCTGCTCAACAAATCTCAGGTACGCGCATTCACCGAGGCAGAGCGCACGCTGATGCGCAAGATCGTTGAAGGCAAGGCCCCGATGCAGGGTTTTTTGCGCCTTGTCGGAAAGCTATCTCCGAGCGGAAACGGGCTCATGGCGGCGCTTGGCGTTGGCGCAACCGCCGCCAATCCCCTTATGGCTATTCCGGTCGGTGCTGGCATGGCCGCTCGCAAACTGGCTGACAGGCCCACAATCGGCGGCGCTCAGGCACTTCAACAGGCCGTTCGAACTGGCGCAGCGGGATTACCGCCCATGCCGCTTCCTCCACCGGGCCTGTTGCAGCAGGGAGCGATGCCTATGGCGCCCTTCCTTGGCGGTCGCGTTGGTGAAGCCGTCAGCGGCGGAGCTTGGTGAGCAGAAATTTTGGGAAGCAGGACACAGCCGCGCCGGCGACCATCGCCCCACTTAGAAACATGGCCCATGTCGCCGCCTGAAAAAATCCAGCAGCCAGTGCCATAACAAAAGCGAACACCACCGAACCGGCAAAGAGCCACCGGCTTTCCGGCTTGATCTCGTAGCGGCTGGAATGCTCACGCGGCTCTAGGTCAATCTGCATCCGATCAAAATAAGCGCATTTCGCCCCGCCCGCAAGGTGGGGTTTTTCTTTTGGAGTAATCCATGGCTTTGACCGACGAACAAAAGCGGATATTGGCGCAAACGCTTTTGGGCGAATCCGGCGGTGAAGGCTATGAAGGCATGCTGGCCGTGGCCCATGTTCTCAAGAACCGCGTGGAATCTGACAGGTTTCCCGGCGATCCGGTTTCGGTCGCGCTCCAGCCCAAACAGTTTTCCACATGGAACGAAGGGGCAGGGGGGAATAATCCCGGACGGTTCGGCCCCGGGTCGGCCGGGTATGCCGATGCCATCCGCGCCATTGAAACCGCATGGACCGATGAAAGCACGGACAGGACCGGCAATGCAACGCACTACTGGTCGCCGCGCGGCATGCCTGGTGGGCGTGATCCGTATTGGGCCGGGAGTGAGCAGGGTGACGCAGGGCGGATATCCATCGGCAACCATGTGTTTTTGCCGCAGCAGGCGCCGCAATCAGCTCTGGCAGCCGCCAACGCGCTGGCCGGTGCGCCTCCTGAACGGCCTACCGCTTCGGCCTATGCCCCAACGTCTTTGCCCGCGCCGCCTGTTATGCCGCCCATGCCGCGCCCCGATCCGCGCCGCGCACAGGCGCAGTTCGGCTCAATGATTCCTGAAATCCCGCCTGCGCTCCTGCCGCGCCTCAACGGCGCCGATGTCAGCGAGCGCGGTATCGACGTGTTCGGCCCCGATCCGCAGGCCACCAGCCCCACACAGCCCTTCTGGAACGAGTGGACAAACTGGATGGAGCAAAGCAGCCCGGCAACGCCTTCGGCCCGTGGTGGGCGAACCGTTCCTGAGTTGCCCAATATACCCGGCACGCCGTCTCAGCGCGGTTCTGTCGCCCCGTCGCCGCAGATGCCCTACTCGGCAAGCGTCATGGGCAGTCTCAACAATAGGCTGACCTCTGGCGTGATGGACCCGGCAACGGACATGACGCCATTCAATGCTATTTTCGATCAATACCAGCCCGCACAGACGGCAAGCGCTATTCCGCCGATGCCCCGGCCTGATCCGAGGCGCTTGCAGGGATACCCGCCTGTACCGTTCCCGTGGCCCGATGATCTGCCGACGCCGGAAACGCCCGGCGTGCCGTCAATGGCTCCGGTAGCGTCTCCGCCTGTTCTGATAAGCGACCTCCCGCCATTGCCAGGGACGACGCAGGTGGCCAGCGCTCCTGTGCCTCCAATGCGCCCCGAGGGCCTTGGAACACCCGCCCCGCTGCCCATGGCAACCTTTGCAGGGCAGACCAACGCAAACCCGGTTGAGACGGCAGGCCAGTTCCTTGGCGACTTTGCCAACAACGGCGGATTGCTCGGCATGGGGCTCAACGCAATCACCGGGCGCGGACTATTCCCCGGCGATGAGGGGGTTATCCCGCAGTTCAAGCAGGGCATGCAGGACCGCATGGACGAGGGCGCAGACCCGATTTCGGCCTTCTTCTCCCGCCGCGTCGGTGCGCCTCCGGCATTTTCGACTTCGCAGCCGGATGGCCGGTCGGTGGGCGCAACGCAGCTTGGGCCATCGGGCCAGCGTCAAGGCTATCTCACGGCCTCGCAAAAGCCCCGCATGGGCTCCGGCAATTACAACGCGTCGGTTCGGGACGCCAACATGTCCGCGCTTCGCGGCGTCGAGGGCAAAACCATGCGCGAGAAAATCGACAATTTCCAGCGCTCCGGCGGCACTCTTTATAAGGCATAGACCATGGCAAAAACCGATGTGAACCAGTGGAGCGAAACCGCTGCGGACAATCTCGATATAAACGATATCTCGCTTGCTGAGAATGTCATGAAGCCCCCGGCGGTCAACAACGCCTTCCGCGAGATGATGGCGCAGCTCAAGGCTTATTTCAAATCGAGCCTGTTCCGGCTCCGTGACGGCACCGACGAAACGAAGTTGCTCGACTTCGACATTTCGGGGATAACGACCGGCACGACGCGCACCATAACTGTGCCCGATATTGATTACACGCTGGCCCCGCCGCGCGGCCATATCTACGGCCTAACGCTGTCGAACAACTCAACCGATGCAACCAATGATATTGATATTGCAATTGGTGAAGCGGCCAGCGATGATGCTGTGCCAATCCTTATCAAACTCGCGTCTGGCCTGACAAAGCGCCTCGATGCGGCTTGGGCTGTTGGAACGGGAAATGGTGGATGGCTTGACGGGGCGTCTATGCCGAACGGAACAGGGCATGCGTTTACTATCAGGCGGTCGGATACGGGTGTCGTAGATGTGGGTTTCTCCGCCTCGCTTACACCCACATTGCCGACGAATTACGACCAGAAGCGGCGTATTGGCTCCATTATCCGGGTAAGCGGGGCGATATTAGCGTTCAGCCAAAACGATGATGAATTTCTGCTAGGCACGGTAGATCCAACACTTACAGAGGCTGCCGGCGGAAACCCTGGCTCATCTGCCATCCTTCGGGCGTGCCAAGTCCCGTCCGGGATAAAGGTTGAAGCTCTACTCGGTGTGGGGTTGCGAGATCAGTCGGCAGATGGCGCGGTTGTTTTGCTGCTCACGAGCCCTGACCAAACCGATGTCGTCGCCGCAATTGGCGCATCGGGCACGCGGTTCTCCCTCACAACTGACAATGAAAGCGGCAATGACGCTCGCGCAGCAGGCGAGTTTCGCAAAAGGACCGACACTTCCCGGCAAGTTCGATTCCGACTTTCGGGTTCAGACGGTGATATTTCTTACTCTTTCTGCACATACGGCTGGATAGACACACGGGGCAAATGACCCCATAAAAGGTGCATGCTCAAAGCCTTTGCACTCGCTCTATCCGGTCTGCTTTTCACCGCAACCCCCGGAGATTCCCAGATGATAGATGTAGATGGCCTTGACGTTCATGTCGTCTCAGGCGCAATCCGCTACTATGCCGACAAGGGCGGATGGCGAACCCTCGAAAGCCAAGACGACGGCATACACCCGACGATCAATATCGAGAGTGTCGAAAGCACATCGAGCAAGATCATCGTGCATTTCGATGACGCTGATTGGGGGCGCGTCAGCCCGTCCAGTTTCACCGTTGTCACTGACGAAACCCTCGCGGGCGAAGGGCTGTTTGTCGGCGCTTCCGTTATGCAGGACCGCGCCGAAATTCAGGTGTTCTCGTCGGGACAGAGCGATTACATTTTCTACGATAGCGGGACATGGACCAGCTATCGCGGCAAATACTCCAATTTCAACTGGAGCGGCTCGACGCTGACATTTGATCGCCCTGCCACGGGCATTGACCGTGACGGCTCTTTCCCGACCCTGACGCCCCGCGACACGCCATATAACGTGGTGCTGGACAGCATTAGCCCTACCACAATTCAGGTGCGGTTCTACTCCCACACGGGTTCGCTCATTAACAACCCGAACGGCTCCATGAAGTTTTTCATCACCGACCCATCGGGCAGCACGCGGATCAACCCAAACACCGGGTTTGACCACGCCCACGGCAATCTCTGGATTCACGGCCTCATGGTTGAGGTTGACGAGGAATAAGAGCCTCGCTTCTCGGGAGTTTGGTTAGCCGCCTCCGGGCGGCTTTTTCGTGCCCGCATCCCCCTGATCTAATCATCAAACATCGATAGGTGAAACATGGAACTCTCTGCGAAGGGGGCGGAATTCGTTCGCCACCATGAAGGCTTTGTCGCGCGCTATTATCTTGACCCAGTTTCCGTGCCCACCATCGGTATCGGCTTTACCTGGCGCTCCGATAGTTTCCGGGAATGGTGGGAGCGCAATCGCCCGGGTCAGAAATTCGGGCCGGACTCGACTATGACGCGGGCCGAGGCCGACGCCGCTCTCCAATATATCGTAAAGGCCGAGTACGGCAAAGCTGTTGAGAAGCATGTCGGTCGGTCCGTTCCTCAGCACGTGTTCGATGGTGCTGTTTCGCCGGTCTACAACCTTGGCGTGGGGTCGCTCCAATGGAAATGGGCGGCTGCTCTAAAGCGTCGAGACTATGCCGAAGCTGCGACCCTGCTCAAAACCACAGGCACCACAGCGCAGGGCAAGAAACTGCGCGGTCTGGTAACTCGCCGTAAAGAGGAAGCCGAACTAATCCTACACGGTGACTATATGATCGGCAACGACGCAGCCCCCGCCGATCCGATGGCCGATGGTGCTCTTCGCAAAGGCGAGCGCGGCAAGCCCGTGATGGACCTGCAAACTGCGCTCAAGGCGCTTGGCCACTATGACGGCGCGGTCGATGGCATCTTCGGCGTCGGCACTCAGGCGTCCGTCCTATCCTTCCAGCGAGCAACTGGGCTCAAGGCTGACGGCATTGCTGGCCCGGCAACTATCAGCGCGCTCATTTCCGCGTCACAAACGCCCGCACAGCCCGCCAAACCCATTCCCGCGCCTACTGCCCCGGAAAAGGCACCAAGCGGCCCTGTAGCGGCAATCGTCATGGGTATTATTGCCATCGGCGGCGCGCTCTACGCAATCCTCAAAGCAAATGGAGTCCCCCTCCCATGAAGACCTTCTGGCGCACACTGGCGCGCTGGCGCACATGGCTTTTGAATATGCTCATGGTGCTGGCCCTCGCCCTCCCTGAAATTGCCAACGCTCCCGAAGTGCTGGCTGTCCTGCCGGCCGAATATCAGCGCTGGTTCCTTGTGGCCGCGTTCCTCGTGAACATCTGGCTCCGTCCGCGTCCCGCTGTTCTCAAGGATGACCCCGAGGCGGAAATCACGCGGCTCAAGAAAGCCGGGCTCTGATGATCGGTCAAATCCTCTCCTGGCTATCGGGCGGGATCGTTGGTCAGTTCACCGGCCCGCTGCTCGATGCCTACAAGGCGAAGCTCAACGCCAAGAACGATACCGAACGGCTCTATGCCGAGCAGACCATCGCCAAGATCGAGGCGGCGCGCGACATCGCCGTTGTCGAGGCGGGCAGGGCATGGAGCGCAACGAGCGTTGGCCGGTGGCTGATCGTGGTCCCATTCGGCCTATGGTGGTCGGCAATCTATCTGGTGCAGATCATCAACCCTTGGTTCGGGCTGGATCTGGTCGTGATCGACGTTCCGCCCCGAATACATGACATGGCGCTCGTTTTGATACCCGCCATTGTCATTGCCGACGCCGGGGCCTTCGCGGCCTCCCGATTCCGGCGCTGACACAACAACCGCGCGTCCCGGTGCATCCGGGGCGCATCTCCGGGCATTAGACTAAAGAGGCTACCCCTTGGTGGATGATATGAACCGCGATCTGGGCCGCGTCGAAGGCAAGCTCGACGCACTCATCAAAACCGTAGAGCGCCAAGGCGAGAAATCAGACGCCAGCCGCGCCAAGCAATACGAGCGTATCGAGCTTGTGGAGCGCAACACCCACGATCTGGACGGGCGCATGAAGACCGTCGAGGGAACCGTGCTCAAGATGACGCCGCTCGTGGATGAATTCGGCCGGCTCAAACAGCGCGGCGTGGGCATGCTTATGCTGCTCGGCTTTATCTGGCTGATCGTCGGCGGGCTGATATTGCAAGGCCTCGGATGGCTGGCGGCGCAGCTCGGCAAGATCATCGGTCAATGATCCGCTGCCCATGCTGCCAGCACGAGGTGGCCGATTGGCAGCCCTATCGTGTGTGCGGCAAGCTGGTCATCTGCTTCCGGTGTCCGGCTTGCGACGAGCGGTTCCAAATGGAGGCAAGGTTCCGTATCCCTCGGGCGGCTCGCTCTCTCGAATATTCCCATGCGGATTGAGCCCCATGGCGTTTCGCTCAAAGGCCAGCATATACTCCCCGTAGGCGGTTATAGCCCGATATACAGCGGTCGATGACCAGCCCTTCGTGATGGCATCGTGGCAGACATACGCCAGCGATCCCGCTACGGCGTCCTGACACAGCGCATCGGCTTCCTCGGCCTTCATTCCCTCCATCGGCGGATCGATCGTCAGGCGGCCCGTGAAAGCCTCGCGCTCATCCTCCAGTACCAGAAGCTTGGACACGGCCTTTTCCACCAGCTTGCGCAGGGCCACATAGTCCTGCCATGCCTCGGGCGTTGCCTTGCGGTGCGCCTCGGCCTTCCTGCGCGCCATCTCCAGATCATGCACGAATTCGCTGGGCACTCGATTGCCCTGGGTCCATAGGCGATCTTTTGGCATGGAAGGCACCCTCCGTCCTCTGTCGTGGCTCAGGACGGGTGTTTATGCCATGGGCGGCACTGCGGGCGCTAGGCGATGTTCGCCGCTGTGGGAGAACGTCTAGCGAACCTGTTTTGCACAACGCGGAAAATGTTGTGCAACCCTTCCCAAATCATCTGCCCGAAAGTATAGGGAATGCCTGCGTTGCGGGCGTGGTGGAATGGTAGACACACAGGACTTAAAATCCTGAGGAGGTATCTCCGTGCGGGTTCGAGTCCCGCCGCCCGCACCATTGTTCTAGAAGAAAAACCAGATGCGGTTTCCCTTGCAGACGGCCAGCAGGCTATTTGGCGCTTTTTTGATCGGCGGCAGGGGCGGTCTTGCCGCCTTTCTGATTGGCCTTGAGTTTTTCCAGCAGGGCCCGCTTGGCGTCGGCCGACGCTTTACGGCGATCGGCATGATCTGGAAGCTTGAAGTTCATTTGGCGCTCTTTTGCACTGTCACCGAAATATAAATGACCCGGCCAGGAGGTGGAATCTCCGACCGGGCCAAGCCTTCAATCGGCGAAGATCGAAGGGAGGCGAACTGTTAGAGCAGGGTGCCCCTCAACGCAAGATTTATCGCATCTCCGGCGGACGCCAAAATAGGCGTCAGAGGGCGAGTTCCCGCCGTATGAGTGCCGTCGCGATGTCCAGCGCCTTGATCCTGCGTGTCAGCAGAGTGTGCGAGGCTGTGCCCGGCTTGAGCCTGGGCAGGGCTTTCCGGCACTTGGCGATTGTCGAATCCAAAGCCCTGAGCGCTTCTGTGAGGTCGTCCTCGCTAGGGTTTTCCATAAGGTCATTCACAGCGCGAAAACAGCGTTGCCTCGGTGCCGCGGTCTGGCCAGACGATGGCGATCTGTGCGCCGGCCTGGGCGAAAGTGATCGGTTCCTCGATTGTTTCGCCTTCGGACTGACAAGTCAGTTGAGCCGTCGCGCCGCCCTCGGGGGTGGCCTCGATTTCCGCCATCTCGCAGATGTTTTCCCGGCCCTCGAATTGTGCCGCTGTGATGGTGATCGGGAAGCCTTCGGACTGGTCGGTGCACCACACCGGATCTGCTGCCCATTGGCCGACATAGAAAGGCGCGGGTTCAGGGGAAGGCTCGGTCATCGCTTCGGAATCACTGGCGGCTGCTTCGGCCTGGGGCGCTTCGCTTTCGGAACATGCGGCCAATGCTGCGGTGAGTGCCAGGGCGAAAAATGGGATGAGGTGGCGTCGCATGAGTATTTCTCTCGGATAGTGTCTGGCGCGACGCTGGCACAAAATCGACCGCCCCGCGAGAGCGGAACGGCCGACCGGGAGGAGGTCTGCACCAAAATCTGAGGGGCCGGGGGAAGCGCCCTAGAGCCTGATTCAGTCCGATGGAATCGGTCTGGGGCTCTAGGTCTTTGTTTTGTCGGGTGATCGAACCGGAAAAGTCTGCAACTTTTCCTGATCACACTCTAGATGTCTTGTTCGCTTACTGGGCCGCAGGGGCTTCCATGGTGTTGGCCGGCGCTTCGGTTGCCGGCATCAGGGCGGCAAATTCTTCGGCCGACAGCGAACCGTTGGTGTCTGTGTCGAGCATCGCAAAGCTTTCCGGCGTCAGGTCGGGAATTGCCGTCTGCAGCTCTTCCATGCTGACAACGCCGTCAGCGTTGGCATCCAGCGCGTTGAAATCGAGAGCCTGGGCGAACGCGCCGCCGGTAACGGAAAGGCCAATAATCGCGGCGAGGGAAAGAACGGTCTTGTTCATGGGGTTGTGCTCCACGTTGGGCGGTACATGCCGTACCATTCATTCAAGATCGATCGGCGGCGATGCCGAACGCCGACTCCGCTGATCGCGAAACCGTGAACACATCGTGAGCGTGGCCGGTGGCGAGGTTGGGACCCCGATGAGGCCATGTGACGGAGTTTATGGGGATATTTTGTGTCCGAACGGTCGGACTGTGGCGGAACTTCGATCACGAAATGGGGTCGAAATGCCGGCCAGGCGGGAAAACTGGTGCTCAATAGCGAACCAATCTGGGCAGAGGGTCGCCCGGATTGCCTTACTGGTTAAGCCGCGACGCCTGACTGGATCATGGCTTCGGGTTCGGTTATCGAGAGCGTGCACATGGGCTGGGCCAGCATTTCACGCAGCAGCATCAACGCCCGGGTCCAGCGGGCCAGGGCGACGGGATCGGATGGGGAAACATTGCCCGAACGGGCGTGGGAGATCACCGTTGCCGCCTCGGCGACGGGCAGGGCCATGACGTTGCAATAGAGCGTGAGCGCATCGACGTGCGGGTTGGATGCGGATTCCACGTTCTGTTCGCGGAACGCCCAGACCAGCATGAGCGCCAGTTCGTTTCGGGTCAGCATTTTCATGGCTATTTCCCATTCTGGAAAACTCTTATGCGGCAAAGCTACACCCCCGGCGCGGTCAGACGGTAAACAACTGGCGTCATCGAGGGGTGGATTGAAAACGCGGTGAACTGGCGGCTTCCGGGAAAGATAAAATTGCAGGGAAATTTTTTGTCCGGAGCGGTTGACCCTGACGTTGCGTGAGGGACTATTCCATCGTCCTGCGGATGGCGCGGGAAAGAGAACATGGCACGATACACAGTCAAGCAAGTGGCGCAGATGGCCCGGATTTCGATCCGCGCGCTGCATCATTATGACCAGATCGGCCTGCTCAAGCCTGCCCATACCGGCGAGAACGGTTATCGCTATTACGGTCGCGAGGAATTGCTGCGCCTGCAGCAGATCCTGATCCATCGCGCGTTGGACATTCCCCTCGCCGAGATCGGGGCGATCCTCGACGATCCGAGGTTCGATCGCCTGACGGCGCTGGAAGGCCAGCGCACCAGGGTGGCCGAACAGGCAGACCGCCTCGCCTCCATGCTCAGGACGATCGACCGCACGATCGCCGAACTCAAAGGAGATCGCGCCATGAAGGATGCCGATTTGTATTCAGGGGTCATCGATCCCCAAAAGCAGGCCCAATATGAGGCCTGGCTCGAAGAGAAATATGGGCCCGAAATCAGGCCTGAGATCGACGCGTCGCGGCGCAAGATGGACGGGCTTTCAGAAGACGAACGCCGGGCGATGATGGATGAGCTCGAATCCATCGAAGAGGGTATTGCCGAGGGATTGCGCAAGGGTATCCCGCCGCAATCGCACGCCCTCGATCCGATGATCGCCCGCCATCGGGACTGGGTGCAGGCAAGTTGGGGCCGCTCGGCTCCGGTTTCGGCCTATGCCGGGCTCGCCGATGTCTATCTGGCCCACCCCGATTTCGTTGCGCGCTACGAGAGCATCGAGACCGGGTTTGCAGAGTACCTGGCAACCGCAATGCGCAGCTGGGCGGGGCGGCAGGAATACGGTGCTGTGGATTAAGGCTCCGCTTGGAGGCGGAGCCTTTCTCATTTGTGATCGGGGGTACGGGAACCGGCATGGTCACGCCGCATTTACAGGCGCGCAGCAATCATGCTGTCGCTTTTTGAAGGTGTGAAATGCACAAGGACGAAATCAAAGGCGCCGGTAATAAGGCCAAGGGAGCGATCAAGGATGCGGTGGGCAAGGCCACTGACAACAAAAAGCTTCAGGCCGAAGGAAAGATGGACAAGGCCAAGGGCGACATCCAGCAGAAGGCGGGCAAGGTGAAGGATGCAGTCAGCAAGAGCTGATTGAACCACTCTGTAGGAAAAAGGCCGCCCCGGATGGAGGCGGCCTTTGTGTTTTCAATCTGAGTTGCCGTCAGTCGGCGCCTTTTGCCAATGTCCGGGCTGTGACGAACCGCTTCTGATAGACGAACAGGCCGACGGCTACGGCAAGGCCGAACAGATCGGTGTACCAGGTGCCTTCGATCATCGAGAGCGCGGCAATGAGCAGGACGACGCGCAAGATGATGCCGATGGCCCCGAAATAGTAGCCCTGTACCGAGGCCGAGAGCAGATACATGCCCAGTAGCGCAGTGGCCACAACGCGGGCAATGTCGATCCACTCGCCCTGCATGAGCAATTCATGGCTGTAAAAGAACATGAACGGCACGATGAAGGCGGCCAGACCGATCTTGAAGGCTTCGACCGAGGTCTTCATGGGATCGGACCCCGATAACCCCGCGCCCGCATAAGCGGCCAGCGCCACCGGCGGCGTGATCGCCGACATCACAGCGTAATAGAACACGAAGAAGTGGGCGACGAGCACCGGAATACCAAGCTGGATAAGGCCCGGCGCGACCACGGCAGCGGCCACCGCGTAAGCCGCGGTGGTGGGCATGCCCATGCCGAGGATGATCGAGATGCACATGGCAAAGAACAGCGCGACGAGCTGGTTCTGTTCGGCGATGCCGAGCAGCAGCGAGGAGAAGCGTGCGCCAACGCCGGTCAGTGCAATCACACCAACGATAATGCCGGCGGCGGCACAGACCGCGACGAGCTGAATGCTCATCTTGGCGCCGAGTTCGAGCGCCTTAAGGACGGCTGTCGGCCCCATGCGATAGGGCGTGAGCCAGGAGACGACCGCCGCCGAGGCCATGGCCACGGTGCCCGCGCGGATCACCGAATAGCCGGCAAACAGCGTATAGATCAGGATGATGATGGGCAGGAACAGGAAGACCTGCTTGGCCAGCACCCGGAATTTTGGCAGTTCGGACTTCGGCAGGCCCTTCATGCCGAGCTTTGTGGCCTGCAGGTCGATCATGAAATAGACCGACACGAAATAGAGCAGGGCCGGGATGATCGCGGCGACGACGATCTCGGTGTAGGGAATCCCGGTCACTTCGGCCATGATGAAGGCACCGGCGCCCATGATCGGAGGCAGGATCTGGCCGCCCGAGGACGCAGTGGCTTCGATGGCCGCGGCGCTCTTTGCCGGATAGCCGACCTTTTTCATCAGCGGAATGGTCAGTGAGCCTGTCGCCACCACGTTGCCCGCCGATGTACCATTGATCATGCCCATCAGGCCCGAAGCGAACACGGCCACCTTGGCCGGGCCGCCGCGCATATTGCCCGCTGCAGCAAAGGCGAAGTTGACGAAATAATCGCCGACGCGGGAGGCCTGCAGGAAGGCGGCAAAGACGATGAACAGGATGATGTAGGTCGAGGACACCGCAATCGGATCGCCGAGAATCCCCTGATCGGTGAAGATGTATGTGAAGAACCGCTCGGCTGTGTATCCGCGATGGGTCAGAAAGCCCGGCAGCCAGGGGCCGACGAACGAATAGGCGATAAAGACGCCGGCGATGATGACGAGAGCCAGACCGGCCACGCGGCGGGTCAACTCAAGGATCAGGATGACGCCGACCAGCGCCGCATAGAAATCGGCGGTCTGGGCCATGCCCGTTCCAGCCCGCAGGCGCAGGGCCCCGACGTTGAAAATGATGTAGCCGAACATGGCGAGCGCGGCGATGCCGAGCAGCGAATCGGCCGGGTGGACCCGCTCGCGGGTGCGGTCGGAAAACATCCAGGCCGCAGCGACCGCGGCAATCGTGCCGATCAGCAGCGGCAGGCCGTAGGTGCTGAACACGAAGGCGTCGGGCAGCGGCGCAAAGCCGAACCAGCGGCCGGCCCATGCATAAGCCACCATGGCCGCGCCATAGAGGATTCCAGCGGCGGCGATGGCGATAAGGCCCCACTCGAGCGGGCTGCGGCTGCGGGCCACGGCGGGTGCGTCGGGATTGAGGGTCAGCGCCGAATAGGTCAGAAAGCCGATAAACAGGCCGCCGGTCACGTGAACCATGCGATAGGTCCATGGCTCAAGCGGCGAAATGTTCATCACATAGATATGGAAGATCGTGTACGCGATGGCCATGACGGTTACCGCCAGACCGATCCTGCCTACAAGGCTGCGCTGGTTGGTGGCGAGGGGCTCCTCGTCGGTCCCCTGTGCGATCATCGGACCGGCATCGTTCGCCGGTGCGGACTTGTCCTGAGACATTGAACTTTCCTCCCGCGGGCCGCAGAAGCCCGGGACAGCGCATGAGCATGCGCCCAAATTGGTTTTCCTGCAAACAGGCGGATGGCGGTAAAGACCGTCATCCGCCCTGATTGCCTTTCAGACGCTGGGCGTTAGCCGCGCAGTTCGTCAGGGATTTCGATCCCAACTTCGTCGTAATAGCGCACGGCGCCCGGGTGGAACGGCATGAACGTATTCTTGTCGACGTTGTCGGCGGTCGTTTCGGAGGCAGCGGAGTGGATCTGAACCATGCGCTCGGTGTTTTCCATCACCAGCTTGGTGATTTCGTACGCCAGGCTTTCGGGCATGGATTCGCTTGCGATGGCGAAGTTCCACATCGCAACGGTCGGGCTTTCATCGGGGAAGCCTTCATAGAGACCGCCCGGAGCGTCGAATGCCGCCATTTCGGGCATCTGGGTCAGGATCTGGCCCCGCTGTTCTTCGGTGAAGCCGAAGATACGCACGTCGTTTTCAGCAGCGATCTGGGCGAAGGCTGCAATCGGCACGCCGGCGGCGAATGCGAAGGCGTCGATCAGGCCGTCCTTGACCTGGCTGACGGCGTCGTTGGCGCCGGAATAGCTGATATCGGGCGAAACGCCGAGGATTTCGAAATAGCGCGGCCAGTAGGTGGCAGCGGTGCCGCCAGCCGGGCCGACCGAAACGCGTTTGCCGTCGAAATCGGCAACCGACTCAATGCCCGAGGACGCCAGTGTGACGACCTGGAAGGGTGTCTGATACATCGGGAACAGAGCGCGAAGGCTCTTGTGCTCGACGCCGGGGGCCAGTTCGGACACGCCGGTCCAGGCTTCGTAAGCCGGGCCCATTGTGACCAGGCCCATGATGTGGTCGCCAGTCTCGATCAGTGTCGAGTTCTGGACCGGACCGCCGGTCACTTCGCCCGAAGCGTTGACGCCGAGTTCCTGGGTGATCAGGCCACCGAGACCTGTGCCATAGATGAAGTAGGTGCCGCCCTGGCTGGCAGTGCCGATGGTCATGCTCGAGGGCCAATCGGATCGGTCATCCTGAGCGATGGCCGGCGATGCGGCAATAAGGGTCGCTGCCGCGAAAGCGGCAAGAGTGGTAAAACGCATTGCGTTCCTCCCGTGGGGTTACCTCTTTGGGTTCATTCCTCACCGGGCGCGTAACGTCCTCCGCATCGCCCGGCGGTGGCGTATGAGGGGCGCAATAGCCGGTCCCGCGCAAGCGGCCAGCGGCTCGTTGGTCATAGTTTTTTCATATTTCAGACGCGGGTGGGTGGAAACGGTAACATTGGCCCTGTCCCGTGGGTGGAATCCCCCACATGTGCCAACCCCATCAGTCGGCTTCGGCCTCGCTGGGCAGGTAGCGGCTGCGCTCCAACCCGTATTTCTGCATCTTTTCGTAGAGCGATTTGCGTGACAGGCCGAGCGATTCATAGACCGGCTTGAGACTGCCGGCGTGAGCGATCAGGGCGCTTTCTATGACGCCACGTTCGAAATCGGCGACCCGGTCGGCCAGCCGCGAATCGCCCTCCGCGCCGTCGATCTCGCTGGCTGTTTCAATGAAGGGCAGCCCGAGATCGAGGATGTAGCGGTCGGCGGCGTTGCGCAATTCGCGCACATTGCCGGGCCAATGGCGCTCACTGAGCGCTGTCAGCACTTGCGGTGGCACCGTGGTCGGATCGCGCCGGTAGCGGGCCGCCGCTTCGGTCAAAAGCTGCATGAAGAGCAGGGGAATATCCTCGCGCCGCTCGGAAAGCGGGGGGATGTCCAGAGTAATAACATTGAGCCGGTAGAGCAGATCGGCCCGGAACGTGCCCTCGGCAACATTGGCTTCGAGCGGGGTTTTCGAGGTCGCGACAAACCGCACATCGAGGGGCAGTCCGTCATTGGAGCCCAGCCGGGTGATTGTTCGCTCCTGGATCACCCGGAGCAGCTTGCCCTGCACATCCATGGGCATTGAGCCGATCTCGTCGAGCAGGATCGTGCCGCCCTGGGCCAGCTCGAACTTGCCGAACCGGGCCCGCATGGCGCCCGGGAACGCCCCGACCTCGTGACCGAACAACTCGCTTTCGATCAGATTGGCCGGCAGCGCGGCGCAGTTGATGGCGACATAGGGCTTGCTCGAACGGTGGGACAGATCGTGCAGCGCGCGGGCGGTAACCTCCTTGCCTGATCCGGTATCGCCGACGATCAGGACATCGGTATCGGTCGGGCCGATGGTGCGCAGCTTGCGCCGCAGTTCCACCATGGGGTTGGAGCGGCCCAGGAGGCGCTGTTCGAGATCGTCGCTTTGACCCGCCGCAGCGCGCAGCACGCGGTTTTCGAGAACCAGCTTGCGGTACTCGAGCGCGCGGGCAGCGATTTCGGCCAACTGGCTGGTGACGAACGGCTTTTCGATGAAATCGTAAGCGCCTTCGCGCATGGCGCGGACGGCCAGCTGGACGTCGCCATGGCCGGTAATCAGGATCACCGGTATGTCGCGGTCGAGTTCGTGCAGCCGGTTCATCAATGTCAGCCCATCAAGCCCCGGCATGCGGATATCGGTGATGACGATGCCCTTGAAGCCGAACCCGGCGAAATGGGTGGCCTGCTCGGCCGAGGCGAAATCGATGACCTCGAACCCGGCCAGCTCCAGCGCCTGCGCCGTCGAGTGACGCAATTCGTTTTCGTCGTCGACGAGAATAATCTTTGCGCCGCTCATTGCGCGGCTTCCGTGACGGCTTCGGACTGGACATGCTGCAATTGGATGGTGAACAGCGCTCCGCCCTTGGGATGGTTTTCGACGCGCAACTCGCCGCCGAAATCCTTGATGATGTTGTAGGAAATCGAAAGGCCCAGTCCGAGCCCCTTGCCAACGCCCTTGGTGGAAAAGAACGGATCGAAGATGCGTTCGCCCAGACCGGACGCAATGCCGGGGCCGTGGTCACGTATGGTGACGAAAGCGCGATCATTTTCGCGCCTTGCGGTCAGGTCGATGCGCCGGTCGGTGCCGGTTTCAGCAGCGTCTATGGCGTTGGTGAGAATGTTGACCAGCACCTGCTGCAGGCGGACCGGGCCGCCAATGACCGTCAGCGGCCCGTCCTCGATGTCGAGGGAGAGCTCTATGCCGGCCGATTTCACACGCCAGTTGATGAGTTCGACGGTATCGCCGATGACCAGATCGAGCGGCACGTTTGTCAGTTTCTGGTTCGGCTTGCGGGCGAAGTTGCGCAGATGGCGCGATATGGAGCTCATCCGGTCGATCAGGCCTGAAATGCGGCCGACATTGGCGCGCGCATCCTCGATCCGTCCGCGTTCGATCAGCACAAGGGCGTTGTCGGCATAGTTCCGGGCTGCCGAAAGGGGCTGGTTGAATTCATGCGACAGCGCTGCCGACATCTGGCCCAGCGCCGCGAGTTTTCCGGCCTGAACCAGGTCGGACTGGGTCTTGCGCAGCATCTGCTCGGTTACGCGGCGCTCGGCCACTTCCTCTTCAAGCTTGATGTTGACGCTGGCCAGCTCGGCGGTGCGCTCGATGACGCGGCGCTCGAGCATTTCCTTTGCTTCGCGCTGCAGGTGCATGCGCTCGCGCAGCCGGGCGCGCCGCTGGGCGTAGATCGCACCGGCCAATGTGCCCAGCGCAATGGCCAGCAGGGCGACGATGATTGTGGTCAGCGCCTGGGCGCGGGCCGAGGCAGTATCGAGCATGACACTGACCGTCCAGTTTGCCTCGGGCATTGATTCCGACACCACAAGATATTCGCTGGCGGTTTCCTCGCGCTCGATGCTGATGAGCCGGTGGCGCTCGTCGCCGGTCTCGCGGAAGGGCAGTTCGGCCAGCTCGGCATTGGCGTAGCGCCGCGTTTCGGCGGTGCGGGCCAGCCGCTCGGGCGTGAGGGGCAGCATGGAATTGTAGAGCAGATCGGCCCGGCTCGACATGAAGATGATGCCCTCGGGGTCGGTCACGACGATAAGATAATCGCCGCCGCGCCATGTCTCCTCGATGGAATCGACATCGACCTTGACCGCCACGACGCCCTTGAATTCGCCGTCGACCAGCACCGGCGCGCCGAAATAATAGCCGCGCTTGAACGACGTGGTGCCCAGCGCAAAGAACCGGCCCTCGCCGCCGTCGATGGCGTCGTAGAAATAGGGGCGATACTGGAAATTTTCGCCCACGAAGGGGGCTTCGCTGTCGTAATTTGAGGCGACGATGGTCGTGCCGTCTTCACCCATCACGTAGATGTCGGAGGATTCGAACTGGGTGTTGATCTGCTTGAGATAGGCGTTGACGTCCGCAACGAGGTCCTGGTTACCCGGATCTTCCACCACGGCCTTGATGTCATCAAAATCGGCAATAACCCTGGGCAGGCTCTCGTAACGTTCCATGTGGCCGCGCAAAACGGCCACCGCGAGACGCAGGGTGTTGTTGCCGCGCGCATTGGCTTCGTCGAAGTAAAGCCGGTTGGCGTAGCCGCTGCCCCACAAACCGACAACGGCCATGGCGAGCAGGGCAAAGCCCGCCGCGGCGATCCAGCGGCGCGGCCAGGGCCGATGAAGCGGCGCGCTTATGGTTTGAGCAAGGGTCATGGCGCCATAGTAATGGTGACATGAAATTTTCGAAACAATTTCTTGGGCTGGGGGTTCTCCCCATTCCGCTTATCGACGTGAAGGGTTGAGCTTATGGCGTTTGGACGATGGACGCGAAGGATTGCGGCTGGGTTGCTGTTTGGAACGGTGGCCGCGCCGCTTGCCGCGCAAACGCCGGAGCCGCCGATCTGGGTTCTCGAGGATGAAAATTCGACCATCTATATGATCGGCACCGTCCATATGATGCGTGACGGCGTCGATTGGGAAAGCCCGCAACTGGCCGAAATCCTCGACAAAGCCGACAACGTCTGGCTCGAACTCGACAGTTTCGAGCCGCCGGCCAATCTGTTCGGGCTCATCATGGCATCGGGCATGTCGCCCGACCGGCCGCTGTCCTCTCTGCTCGACGATGAGGAAATGGCCGGACTTCAGACCATTCTGGACGACCATGGCGTCCCACTCGACAGCTTCGACGGGTTGCGCCCCTGGTACGCCTATCTGCAGATTTCCGCGTTGATGCTGGTCGAGGCCGGGTTCGATCCCGAAGGTGGCATCGACATGCACATCAAGGCCCGCGCCGACGCGATGGGAACGCCGGTGATGGGGTTTGAAACGTTCGAGGAACAGTTCGAAACGCTTTCGGGCATGGACGAGGAGGTGCAGCTTGACGTGCTGCGCCAGACCATCATCGAATATGAGGACGCCAAGACCGAACTTGTCGACCAGCTTGAAGGCTGGATCGACGGCGATCTTTCGACGCTGGAAACAGAGACCGCGGAAATCGCCCAGGAGCTCGGAGGGTTCTACGAAGTGCTGTTCGCCGAACGCAATCAAGGCTTTGCCGACGGTATCGAGGATATTCTGTCGGGCAAGGGAACAACCCTCGTCGCCGTCGGGCTGGGCCATTACGTCGGTCCCGATTCCATCCCGGAAATCCTCGCTGAACGCGGCTACACCATCGAGCGGCGCTAGGTCAGCGCTGCTGCGGCCTGATCGACGATCTCGTCGATCGAAAGCGCGACGTCGACAATTATGCCGTGCTCGTCGGCCCCGAACGGCTCCAGCGTCGCGAACTGGCTGTCGAGCAGGGCGGGCGGCATGAAATGGCCCGGGCGGTTGGCCTGACGCTCGGCGATCACCGATTTGTCCCCGTGCAACAGCACAAAGGCAATAGGCTCCTCGGCGCGGTTGGTGAGGCAGTCGCGATAGGCTTTGCGCAGGGCCGAGCACGCACACACAACGCGGCCGTTGGTGTCGGCGGTGTTGCGCATCGCATCGGCGACGATTTCCAGCCACGGCCAGCGGTCGGTATCCTCGAGCGGGGTGCCGCCCCGCATCTTTTCGACATTGGCGCGCGGATGGAGATTGTCGGCATCGATGAAGGGCACGTGCAGCCTTTTGGCCAACTCCTCTCCGATCGTTGATTTCCCGGCGCCCGAAACGCCCATGACGACGATGAGACGGGGTTGGGCGGAGGGTGAAAACGACATGGACATCCGGAGGTTGCTGGCTTGAGTTCCCTACCTGCCACGGTCCCGCGTGCGCCGCAATCGGGAGCAGGGCCATTGATGCATCGGGGTGACAGCAAGAACGGCCGATGCGCGCCTGAGGGTCGTCGCAACTTGCCCCGGCCCGCGTCGAAGGCTAGAGACAAAGGCCATAGAACTAAAGTTGAGAGGCTTTGTGCATGGAAGAGGCAGATATCGGCCTGGTCGGGCTCGGGGTGATGGGTGAAAATCTCGCCCTCAATATTGCCGACAACGGCTACAAGGTGGCCGTTTACAACCGCACTGCGGACAAGGTTGATGCGTTTCTGGCCAATGCCGGGGAGCTGAAATCCAACGTGATGGGCAGCGGCGAGCTCGCGACGTTCATTTCCATGCTCAAGCGGCCGCGCTCGGTCATCATCATGGTCAAGGCCGGCGATCCGGTCGATCAGGTGATCGCCGAACTCAAACCTCTGCTTGCCGAGGGCGATGTCATCATCGACGCCGGCAACGCCAACTACCGCGATACCGTGCGCCGCTTTTCAGAACTCGATGGCACCGGCATCGGCTTTCTGGGCATCGGCGTTTCCGGCGGTGAAGAGGGCGCGCGGCACGGTCCTTCGATCATGGTCGGCGGCTCGGAAGCCCAGTGGGAAAATGCCGAGGCGGTCCTCACTGCCATTTCCGCCAAGTTCAATGGCGAGGCGTGCTGCGCTTATCTGGGCACCGGTGGCGCCGGCCATTTCGTCAAGACCATCCATAACGGCATCGAATATGCCGACATGCAGATGATCGCCGAGATCTACGGCATCATGCGCGACGGGCTGGGCATGAGCCCGACGGACTGCGCCAAGGTTTTCGAGGAATGGGACAAGGGACCGCTCGACAGCTATCTCATCGAAATCACCGGCCATGTGCTCAATGCGATGGATGACGAGTCCGGCAAGCCGCTGGTCGAAGTGATCCTCGACGCCGCCGGGCAGAAGGGCACCGGCCGCTGGTCGGCCATCGAAGCGCTCAATCTGGGCATTTCGGCCACCACGATCGAAGGTGCTGTCGCCGCGCGGTCGATTTCGGCCATGAAGGACGAACGCGTCCGGGGCGAGGAAATCTACGGCGCCGGGGCAAAGGGCAACGCCACCATTTCGCTTGAGGCGCTGGAAAAGGCGCTGCTGGCCGGCAAGATCGCCGCTTATGCGCAGGGCTTTGCCGTCATGGCCAAGGCATCTGAGGAAAACGGCTGGAACCTGCCGCTGGCGACAATCGCCAAGATCTGGCGGGCCGGCTGCATCATCCGTTCGCGCTTCCTCGATCAGATTTCCCAGGCGTTCGACAGTGGTGGGGCGGCCAATCTTCTGACCCAGCCAGCCTTTATCGACATGATGAAGGACAGCAATGGCGCATTGCGTGCGGTGGTTGCGACCTGCGCGATCAACGAATTGCCCGCGCCGTGCCTCTCGTCGGCCCTGGCCTATTTCGATGCTTACCGGCAGGGACGGGGAACGACAAACCTGACCCAGGGGCAGCGCGACTTCTTCGGCGCCCACGGGTTCAAGCGTTTGGACAAGGATGGTGACTTCCACCACACCTGGCCGAGCCTGATCGGTAAATGAACCAGAGGCCGGGGCAACCCGGCCTTATTTGCTTGCGGGCCGTGCGGCGGTTGTCTCGTCGTTTTCGACCCCATTGCCATTCTCATCTTCAGGCAATTCGGTTTCCGGCGGATTGACGGCCTGACCGCTCGGCTGAGCATAGCGCGGCTTTTCACGTGCTTCATCATAGGGCCGGTGCGAGAAGTCGTATCTGACAGCGGCATAGATAAAGAGCGCCATGGCGGCCGCGATGATGAGCCCGGCCGCAAAGAACGGCGCACCGGGAAACGTGAACGGCCGCAGATCGTTGGTGGTGAAAAAGGAAAACATCTGGGTCGCGGCGAGCGGCGCGATGATGGCAGTTAGCGAATTTGAGGCGTTGACGGCACCCTGGAGTTCGCCTTGCTGGTTGGCGCGTGCGTTGTTGGCCAGAAGTCCGGTGAGGGCCGGGGCCGCGATGCCCGAAAAAGCGCCGACGACAAGGAACGTCCAAAGGCCCAGCTCGGTGTGGATCATCGAGACGCCGATAAAGGCGACCATGGCCAGCGCCAGCCCGATGATCACGGTGGTCGTGACCCCAAGATAGCGGGTGGAAAATCCCACCAGAAGCGCCTGGCTCAGCGCAAACAGGATGCCGAATATGGCCAGCGAACGACCGACCTGGGATGGGCCCCAGTCGAATTGCTCGATGGTGAAGAAGTTCCAGACGTTGGGATAAGTCTGTCCGGCCAGCGAAAACAGGAACACGCAGCCGAGAAGGACAAAGATCACCGGCGTATTCCGGAAGGCCCAGAGTGCTCCGAAAGGATTGGCGCGCTTCCAGTTGAACCGGCGGCGGCGGAATTTCGAAAGGCTCTCGGGCAGGACGAAAAACCCGAACACCACATTGGCTGCGGCCAGCGCCGAGGCGAGGTAGAAGGGCGCGCGGGGCCCGAACTCGCCCAACTCGCCGCCGATCACCGGTCCGACGATGAAGCCCAGCCCGAAGGCGGCCCCGATCAGCCCGAACCGCTGGGAGCGTTTTTCCTGGGGCGTGATGTCGGCGACATAGGCGGTCGCCGTGCCCATCGCCGCACCGCAAATCCCCGAGAGCACGCGGCCGACAAAGAGCCAGACGAGCGTGGGCGCCCAGGCCATGATGAGGTAGTCGAGCGAAAGGCCCACCAGCGAGAGCAGCAGGATCGGCCGTCGCCCCCATCTGTCGGACAGATTGCCCAGTATAGGGGAGAAGATGAACTGCATGGACGCATAAACGAAGATCAGATAGCCGCCGATCTTGGCAGCGTCGGTTATCGCTTCGTGCGAAAGTTCCACGATCAGCCCCGGAAGCACCGGCAGTATGATGCCCAGTCCCACGATGTCGAGAAATACCGTGAGAAGGATAAAAACGAGCGTTAGCTTGGACTGGGGATTAACGCGCATGAGATTGTACTGCGGCCTTTGGACAAGGGTTCAGTTGGCATATCGGCGGGGGGAAAGGCAAGAACCAACAGGCTGGTTCCGGGTTCTCCGATCAACTCTTTCCCGATTGAACGGCATCATACCCATAAAGCCATGCCAGGCGTTTGAAATGTCCCTCTGGGCCTTCACTTCTGATGACCGCGTTGCGGGCCACAGCGAACGGAAAGCCCATATGAAAGACTTTTCCGTTGCTGGCGGAAACGTCCTGCACACGCTTAACGCGCTCCTGCCGCAGCGCAGCAAAGCGGGAAAAGGCGTGTCCGGCGCTCGGCGATGCCGCGAGCAGGGGTGCCAGAACCGCCGCATCCTCGATGCCCATGGCCGCGCCCTGCGCCTGGAACGGCAGCATGGCGTGCGCAGCGTCACCGATCAGCCCGATGGCGCCCTTGTGCCAGATTGGTGTCTGGACGCTCGACAGGACCCATGGTGTCCAGCCCTTGCCAACTGAATCCAGAATACGGGCCAACCGGTTGTCTTTGCCCGGCTTTATGCGCGGCGTGCGTTGGTCGAGGACGGAAAGATCGCGTTCTTTTTCCTGCGTGAACAGCGCCAGATTGACTGCGTTGCGGTGCGGCAGGGGATAGACCACCAGGTGAAAACGGGGATCAAGGAACAGGCTGGTTCGGTCAAGATCCAGAACCCCGGCGAGCGCCTCGGGTGGGACCAGTGCCCGCCATGCGACCTTGCCGGAGTATTGTGCGTCCGGTCCGCCCAGATCGCGTGTTCGGGTTACCGAGCGCACGCCGTCGGCGCCGACAAATGCGAAGGGCTTTGCCTTGCGCGTCTTTCCGTCGGGCTCCTGCGCGGTCACCGTCAGGGCATCGCCTGAACTCTCCAACGTAAAATCGGTGACGGAAAAGACGATGTCGATATTGGCGAAACGCCTGGCAGCCGCGTGGAGCGCTTCGAGCAGGTCGGCCCGGTGCATCACGGCATAGGGCGCGCCGAAGCGGGCTTCGATGGCCTTGCCAAGCGTGAGGGTTTGCAGCGGCTTTGCCCGGGCGCCGGGAAAGATGTCGATGCCCTCGGGGGTAAAGCTTTTTTCCGCAATCGCCTGGGAAAGCCCCAGATTATCGAGCACTTTTCGCGCGTTTGCGCTGATCTGAAGTCCGGCGCCAAATTCAGAAACCGACTCGTTACGCTCAAGCACCACCACGTGCAGGCCGAATTTGGCGAGCGCCAATGCAAGGGTCAGTCCGGCGATGCCAGCGCCCGCGATATAGATCGTGCGAGGAGCGCCCATGGGCTCTAGGCGTGTTCGACCTCGAACACCGCGCTGGGCGGGTTGGCCGCGCCATGGGCCAGGGCGGGGCTGAAAACATAGAGTGTCGAGCAATAAGGGCAGACGATCTCGGTGTCGTGGCCCATGTCGAGAAACACATGCGGGTGGTCGAAAGGCGGCTTGGCGCCGACGCACTGGAATTCCTTGGCGCCGATCTCGATACGGGCCAATCCTTCGGAATTGTGGAAGTGAGGGGTTCCGTGCTGTGCCATGAAAGCGACCATCCGGCTGGGCTTGTTTGAAATCGGGCGGACCATACCGATTTGGGCCGGTCATGGCCAGAGGCATGTTGGCGCTGGGGTGCGGGGTTGGTAAGAGAGGACGATTTCAGAATCGAAAGAATCCCTTATGCCGGTTTTCCAATCCGAAGGTTTCGCTCTTGCCTATGAGGTCCATGGCGAGGGCCGGCCCATCGTTGCCGTCCATGGCTTTGCATCGAATGGCAACGTCAACTGGGTGGCGACCGGCTGGGTCAAGGAGCTGACCGAGGCGGGTTATCAGGTCATAACCCTGGATAATCGCGGTCACGGCGCGTCGGAAAAGATCTACGATCCGTCTGTTTACGGTGCGCCGGACATGGCGCGGGACGTAGCCAATCTCATCGACCATCTGGGGTTCGAGAAGGCCGCGCTGATCGGCTATTCCATGGGCGCCCGGATCAGCGCGTTCGTTTGCATCCAGAACCCGGAAAAAGTCGCCTGCGCGATCTTCGGCGGGTTGGGCGGCAACATGGTCAAGCCGATGCTCGACAGCGACGAGATCATCGCCGGGCTCAATGCGCCGACCTTGGCGGAAGTGACCCACAAGACCGGGCGGCAATTCCGCATTTTTGCCGAGCACACAAAGAGCGACCTCAAGGCGCTTTCGGCCTGCATGGCAGGTTCGCGCACGCGGATGTCGCCGGAGCATGTCCGGCAGATCGACGTGCCGGTTCTGGTGGCCGTCGGCGGCGAGGACGATGTGGGGGGCGACCCCCAAGCGCTCGCCGCACTGATGACGCATGGCGAAGCGCTGACCATCGAACGCCGCGACCACATGCGGGCGACCGGGGACCCCCAGTTCAAGCGCGGAGCGCTGGACTTCCTGGCGCGGGTTTATCCGGCATAAGGCAAAAGTGAACCAATTTGCTTTGGAACCCTTTGTTTGAGACAATGGGTTCGCCTATATGTGGCAACCTGAAAAAATCGCAGAGTGCGGAGAAGTCATGTCCTCGAGCGTCAAGAAGCCCGGCAATATCAAGGCCGTCGATCCCATATGGGATGCGATGACAGCCGAGGCCGAGCGCATCTGCGCGGACGAGCCCTTTCTCACGCAACTGGCGATATCGAGCGTTCTCAACCATTCGAGCTTCGAATCGGCGCTGGCCCACCGGCTGGCGGCGCGGCTCGATCACTCGGACGTGCCGGCCGATCTGATCCGCCAGGCGTTCGATGAAATGCTTGAGGACCATCCCGAGATAACCGCCTCTGCGCGCGCCGATCTGGCCGCGACGCTGGAGCGCGATCCGGCCTGCCATCGGGTGATCGAGCCCTTCCTGTTCTTCAAGGGTTTTCAGGCCATCCAGACCCATCGCTTTGCCCACGCGCTTTGGGGTACCGGCCGTCGCGATTTTGCGCTCTATCTCCAGAGCCGGTCGAGCCAGGTGTTCCAGACGGACATCAATCCTGCCGCCCGCATCGGCAAGGGCATAATGCTCGATCACGGCACCGGCTTTGTCGTCGGTGAAACCGCGTCGATCGGCGATCATTGTTCGATCCTGCATGCTGTCACGCTCGGCGGCACCGGTAAGGCCGATCAGGACCGCCACCCAAAGATCGGCAATGGCGTTCTGATCGGGGCAGGGGCCAAGATTTTGGGCAACATCAAGGTGGGCGATTGCTCGCGCATCGCCGCCGGTTCGGTGGTGCTCAAGGAAGTGCCCGAGCGTACGACGGTGGCCGGCGTTCCGGCCAAGGTTGTGGGCGAGGCCGGTTGCAACCAGCCGGCCACGGTCATGGACCAGATCGTCATGGTTTCGCGCGACTAGAGCGCTTCCAGGAGCAATCGAGGCGATTGCTCTGATGGTGTGACCAGCGGGGAAAAATCATTCCCGTTCTTGCGTTCGCCGTCGTGATGGCTAAAGTCGCGCCGACCTCGAAATGATTGTAATCGATAGCGTTCCCGGCGGCGGGCGTTGGTTTCGCCGAGCGATAGCGCGCAATGGAGACTTTTTGTGAAGCACGAAGAAATCATCAAGCTGCAGAAATACCTGCAACAGAAGTTCGGCAACCGCACCATCGATGTTCGCCCCCGCCCCAAGCAGGACGACTCGGTCGAACTCTACCTCGGCGATGAGTTCATCGGGCTGATCTACCTCGACGAAGACGAGGGCGAACGCTCCTATATGGTACAGATTTCCATTCTCGATATCGATCTCGACGAAGTCAGCTAATTCGCTGAAAACAATTGCAGTATTTTGAGAAGGCTTCCCGCTTGGGGAGCCTTTTTGCATTTGGGCCGTTAGCCGTGCATGCTTCCCTGATGGGGGAATTTTGTTGTGGGCTAAGAGAGGGAGGCTCCTATGCAAGGCTGGGCCGAACGGTTGGGTTTGAAGACAGACCCGGCCATTTTCTTCGTTTCGGCAGGACTCACTGCCGTGTTTGTTCTGCTGCTCGTTGTCATTCCCGAACCGATCGGCAGTTTCTTTGCGGTGACGCGGGCCTGGATCGTCACCAATCTGGGTTGGTTCTTCATCATCGGCGTCAATGCCTGGCTGGGCTTTCTGATCTGGGCCGCCGTCAGCCGGCACGGGCATATCAAGCTCGGCCCGCGCGACAGCACGCCCGATTACTCGAACCTTTCATGGTTCACCATGCTGTTTGCCGGTGGCATCGGCACCGTGCTCATGTTCTGGGGCGTGGCCGAACCGATCAGCCATTTTTCAAACCCGCCACTGGCGGGCGTGGAGCCGTTCAGCGAACAGGCGGCCAAGGACGCCATCTCGATCTCGGTTTATCATCTGGGTCTGCACACCTGGACGATCTTTACGCTGCCGGGGCTGGCTTTCGGCTATTTCATCAACCGCTATGACCTTCCTGTGCGGGTGAGCTCGGTGTTTTATCCGTTGCTCAAGGAAGGCATTCACGGCCCTGTCGGCAAAGCTATCGACATCGCTTCCATCCTCGGTACGCTGTTTGGCGTGGCCGTATCGCTGGGCCTCGGGGCCTCGCAGATTTCGGCGGGCATCGCAGCGCTGACCGGACTGGCCGACGACGTGCCCTTGACCGTGGCCATACTTGTCGTCCTGACCGCTGTAGCCGTCGTTTCGATCGTTGCCGGTCTCGATAAGGGCGTGAAATTCCTGTCCAACCTCAATATCGGCATGGCCGTCGGTCTTATGGTCTTTGTGCTGGTGACCGGCTCGACACTGTTTCTGCTGCGGGCCATCGTCGAGACGTTCGGGCTCTATTTCTACAACCTGCCCAGGCTGGCCTTCTGGAACGACATGCTGGCCAACATAAATCCCACCAATGATCCGTGGGGCTGGCAGGGAGACTGGACTGTCTTTTACTGGGCATGGACAGTGACCTGGTCGCCGTTCATCGGCCTGTTCGTTGCCCGCATTTCGCGCGGGCGGACCATCCGGGAGTTCGTGTTCGGCGTTCTTCTGGCGCCGTCACTGTTCACGTTGATCTGGTTTGCGATCTTTGGTTGGCAGGCCATGGCAATCGACGGCATCGGGCTGGCCCTGCGCGAGCAGATGGGACCGGCGGCGGGCGCTTTGAGCCAGGCGGTCGGCGATTCGGTGCCCCTGGCCATGTTCGCGTTCTTCGAGAACTTTCCTCTCGCGACCTTCGTTCAGGGCATCGCAATCGTCGTGGTCGCCATCTTTTTCGCGACGTCCTCGGACTCGGCCTCGCTTGTCGTCGATATGCTGTGCACTGGCGAAGCCGAACCGGGCCCGGTGCGTCAGCGCGTGTTCTGGGGCGTGGCGGAAGGCACGGTGGCCGTGATGCTGATCATCCTTGCGGGCGATCTGGGTCTTACGGCGCTGCAGCAGGTGATTACGGTGGTCGGGCTGCCGATCTTTTGTCTGGTGTTCATGATGATCCCCTCGATCATCATGGGTTTCCAGATCGAAGATATCGACCACGTCACAGTGGGCCGAAGGCCAAAGCTCCACCAGTTCGAGTAGCGGAATTACTTTCGAAGCGGCGATAGCGCCGCTTCGATTCTGGCGTCAAAGCTCCGCCAGTTGTCCAGAACGGCCGGATCGAAGGCCACAATGGCTGTGTTGCGATCGGAAAGGGCCAGAACGCGCAAGCAGGTCCTGTCACCGAGTGTCATGGCGACCGGCGTCATGCATTTGGCGACGAACGGATTGGCCGTCAGCGGATCGTACCACACGGTTTCGCCCGTGGTGCCGGCGTCGAGTTCAAGCGGCTTGCCGACAAGGCCGGGAACCCCCGAGAGCTGGGTGGGCGCAAACTGATGCAGATAAACGCTGTCGAGCAGCGCCGCGCTGGTGCGCATTCGTCCGCGCGGCATGATGGTGATTGCGACCTCGCTCAGTGTCCCACCTTCACCCAGCGGCAGGGCCAGGGTGAAATCCATGCGCTCGGCAAAGCCGTCGCGCCGCTGGATGGGGTCGGCCAGGAGCGCCGCGGGCATCACGTAGCGCTGGGCGCCGATGGTGATGATGTGGCTGGCCGAAAGCTCGGCGGGCTCCGCGTCATGGGCCATCGAATCGAGCCAGCTTCGCACGCCGTACGCAGCGCCAAGCGCGGCCATGGCTACAATCAGCCCGACAGCAACAACCGTATAAAGCGCCGCGCCCGCCGTGCGGGCAGGGGGAGCGTCCTGGCGAGTGTCTGATAGGCTGTTCACATTAACCATAGAAGCGCGTGAGCGATGACAACGAGTTTGGGGGTGCTTATGCTTAATAAATCGTAAAATCCGGCCATCTGCGCCGTTCGGCGTTGGAGGAAAGCGTGACGCATCTGATTTTGGCGCTGTTTCTGATCGCTGTCGGCATGAGCGTTGCCGGCACCGGAACGCATCTCTACCAGCAGATCGCCCGCAAAGTGGCCGAGTTCCGCGTCGAGGGCGCCAATGCGCTCGACAGCCTCATCAATCTGTTCGTGATGTTCATTTGCGGTCCCTACATGATGCTGCGGCTGGGGTTGCGCGCCGATGCAAGCGGCAAGTCCTCGACCATCAACGTGCTGCTGGCTGCGGTCATCGCGTTCGGCTGGAGCTTTGTGACCGGGATGATGGTCGTGGGCACCTATATTTCGGTTCTCAAGGTCGGTGCCTGACGCCATGTGCTGACTGCATGGCAGTAATGCCTTGCGCTGGCACCCGTTTTCGGGGCAAACGATGGCTTACAAACCCTGGACCCGGTGAAAATCCGGGTGGCTCTTCCGGCCGCCAACCCGTCGGACAACTAAATCAAGTTTCCAGCACTTCTGGACCGGAGCGCCTCGCTCCGCTGGTTTGGTTCTCAAAACATTCGGATAATAAATGACCTCATTGACCGCCTATCGCGCGCAGTGGCTTGGCAATGTGCGCGGCGACCTTCTGGCCGGGCTCGTCGTGGCGCTCGCACTCATTCCTGAAGCCATCGCGTTTTCGATCATTGCCGGGGTCGATCCCAAGATCGGGCTCTACGCTTCGTTTTCAATCGCCGTCATCACCGCCATCGCCGGCGGGCGCCCCGGGATGATCTCGGCGGCGACAGCGGCAACTGCCGTCCTGATGGTCACCCTGGTGCGCGATTACGGGCTGCAATATCTGCTCGCCGCCACCGTTTTGGCCGGGCTGCTGCAGATCGGCATGGGCATGCTCAAGCTGGGCAATCTCATGCGGTTCGTGTCGCGCTCGGTGATGACGGGCTTCGTCAACGCGTTGGCTATCCTGATCTTTATGGCCCAATTGCCCGAGCTGATCGGCGTGCCGGGGCTGACTTATGTCATGGTGGCGGCTGGGCTTGCCATCATCTACCTTTTTCCTCGCCTGACGCGAGCCGTGCCGTCGCCGCTGGTCTGTATCGTTGTCCTCACCGTCGTCAGTCTCTCCTTCGGCCTCGATGTGCGCACGGTGGGTGATATGGGCGAACTGCCCTCGACGCTGCCTGTGTTTCTGATTCCGGATATTCCGCTAAACCTCGATACGCTCATGATAATCCTGCCCTATTCGGCAGCGGTGGCCGTGGTCGGACTGCTCGAATCGCTGATGACGGCGCAGATCGTTGACGAGCTGACCGACACGCCTTCGGACAAGAACCAGGAGTGTATCGGCCAGGGCATGGCCAACACCGTTACCGGGTTTATGGGCGGCATGGCGGGTTGTGCGATGATCGGCCAATCGGTCATCAACGTGAAATCGGGTGGCCGGGGACGCCTTTCGTGCTTTGCCGCGGGCGTGCTGTTGCTGTTCATGATTGTCGTGCTGGGCGATCTGGTGGCGCAGATTCCCATGCCGGCGCTGGTCGCCATCATGATCATGGTTTCGGTGGGCACCTTCTCATGGTCCTCGATCCTCAACCTGCGCACCCATCCGCGGTCGTCATCAGTCGTGATGCTGGCGACGGTGGTGAGTGTTGTTTACACCCACAACCTCGCCATCGGCGTCCTGGTGGGCGTGCTGCTCTCGGGCATCTTCTTTGCCTGGAAGATCGCGCAGCTCTTTCACGTGCGCTCGGAGATTTCCGAGGACGGGCGGCACCGCACCTATATGATCGAGGGGCAATTGTTCTTTGCCTCGGCCGACGATTTCATGGCAGCCTTCAACTTCAGGGAGGTGCTGGAAACCGTTACCATCGATGTCAGCCAGGCCCATATCTGGGATATTTCCAGTGTGGCCGCACTCGACATGGCGGTGCTCAAGTTCCGCCGCGAGGGCGCGACGGTCGAGATCATCGGGTTGAACGAAGCGAGCGAAACGATCGTCGATCAACTGGCCGAGCACAACAAGCCGGGCGCCGCCGACAAGCTCATGGCGCACTAGGGTCAGGACCTATAAATTGCGTGCTCACGATGGAGACGAAAATGGCCAAATGGCAGGAAAGAGATGAAGAGCGTATCGAGATACGGTCGAATTTCTTGACGCACCAGTTGGCCATTTTCGTCCCACCCCGCAGGGGCGCGCCGAATTTGCCCATCCGGTGCGTCAAGACGCTTGCCCGTGTATGGACACGGGCTGCGCGCCTTTCCTGCCGGACTGGCCAAATTCACCTGCGTCGTGAGCACGCAATTTGTAGGTCCTGACCCTCGGGAGGAAGCAATGGGAAACAAACTCGTCGCGCTGGTTGACGGCTCGATCTATTCGAAAAGCGTTTGCGAAAACGCTGCCTGGCTTGCACGGCGCGCCGGTACGCCGGTCGAGGTGCTGCATGTGCTTGGCCGCCGCGATGTTCCGGTCACCGACCTGAGCGGGTCGATTGCGCTGGGTGCGCGTTCGGCGCTGCTGGCCGACCTTGCCGAACTTGACGAACGCCGGGCCAAGCTTTCCCAGCAGAAAGGCAGGGCGATCCTCGAGGATGCCAAGGCCATTCTGACCGAGGGCGGCGTTGCCGATGTCTCCACGCGCCTGATGAATGGCGATATCGTCGAGACGCTGGGCGATTTCGAAGCAGATGCCGAGCTGATTGTCATCGGCAAGCGCGGCGAGGGCGCCGATTTCGCCAAGATGCATCTGGGGTCCAATCTGGAGCGTGTGGTGCGGTCCTCCAAGCGTCCGGTGTTCGTCGCGGCCCGGGGCTTTTCTGAAATCGGCAGTGTGCTTGTTGCCTTCGATGGCGGCCCGAGCGCCATGAAGGCCGTGGACTACATCGCCACAAGCCCGGTCTTTGCGGGCGTCAGCATTCGGTTGCTCACTGTCGGAAACGAGAGTGCAGAGGCGGCGGCAAAGCTCGAAAGCGCCAGGGCCAGGCTGGCAGCTGCCGGGCTGGACGTTACGGCCGGCATTCAGCCCGGACAGCCCGAAACCGTCATCGCGGAGATTGTGGAGCAGGGTGGCGTCGATCTGCTCGTTATGGGCGCCTACGGCCATTCGCGCATCCGGAGCCTTTTTATCGGTTCGACCACGTCGGAAATGATCCGGTCCTGCAAGATCCCGGTTTTGCTGTTCCGATAGCTGCACAGAAAAATGCCGGCATTCGGGGTGGAATGCCGGCCTAGTGAACACTCCTGTCGGGGAGTGAGAACGTGTGCCCCGACGGATCAGTGCCGGGGCAAATTTCAGTATCCCGCAGTCGCCGTCACGACTTCGTCGCGGCCGTCGAGAATGTCGACCCACTGGCCGGAATGGGCCTGCGACTGGCGCTTGAGATACGTGTAGGGTGTATCGGTCCAGAGCTTGATCAGCCCTTCCTGATTGTCGAGCACCAGGTCGCCCCGGTCGGTGCGCACCATCAGCACCGCATGACCTTCGCCGTCGGGCTGCTTGACCACCGAAATCAGAAGGTTGGCCGGGTTCCAGCCGCCTTCGATCAGGGCGGCGCGCTTGGCGAGAACGAAATCCTCGCAATCGCCATAGCCCGACGTGGGGTAGGTCCAGAATTCCTCGGTGCCGTAGAGGTCGTAATCGCTCACGGCGGTAATCGTCGTGTTGTAGAGATTGTTGACGTCCTGGAGCTGGCGCCACCGATCGTCATTGAGCGCGGCCGGCGCAGCAGCGGCCAGAGGCTGGCACTCGTATGGGCGCTTCTGGCAAAATTCCATGTGGCCGACCGGAATGGACGTCACGCCAGCCGCGACCTCGGCATAAGCGAGTTGAAGGCGGCCATCCTGAGCGAGCGCCGGCGCAGTTGCCCCGACGGACGCGATGAGGGCAACAAGGCCCGAAATAAGGATCGATTTGTTTTTCATTATCGTAATCTCCCCGACGGAGACCACGATAAGGGGCGGCAATTGCCCTGATAGAAAAATTGCCGCGCAGTTTTTAAGCGTGTTTTATCGGCTTGTTTTACAATCCGTTAGCCAAGATCCCGACCCTCGCCGTCATCCGGCGGCTCACCGCTCTAGAGCATGCCCAGGAACTGCTTGAGTTCGGGGGTTTTGGGGGCAGTGAACACATCGGCTGGCGACCCGATTTCGTGAACCAGTCCCTCGTGCATGAACACGACCCGGTCGCACACGTCGCGCGCAAAACGCATTTCGTGGGTGACCATGACCAGCGTCATGCCGTCCGCTGCAAGTTCCTTGACCACGGCGAGCACTTCGTTGACCAGTTCGGGGTCGAGCGCGGAGGTGATCTCGTCGCACAACAGTCCCAACGGATGCATGGCCAGGGCGCGGGCAATGGCCACGCGCTGTTGCTGGCCGCCCGAGAGTTCATCGGGGTAGGCGTCGTATTTGTGCAAGAGGCCCACCCGGTCGAGCATTTGGCGCGCGACGTCCTCCGCTTCAGCCGTGGGGGTCTTCTTGACCACCGTCTGGCTGAGCACGACATTGCGGCCGGCGGTCAGGTGCGGGAAGAGGTTGAAGGACTGAAAGATCATGCCGATCTTGAGCCGCAGCGCCTTGAGCGCGGCCTCGCCGGGCAGGAGCTGCTCGCCTCCAACGGTGATCGCGCCGTCATCGATTTGCTCGAGCCCGTTGATGCAACGCAGGAGGGTGGATTTGCCCGATCCTGATTTGCCGATAATGGCGACCACTTCGCCGCGCGCAATATCGAGGCTTATGCCCTTGAGGACCTCGTCGTCGCCAAAACGCTTTTTCACATCAGTGATGGTTATGAGCGACATTGAACTTCCTTTCGAGGATCTGGCTGGATTTTGAGAGCGGCCAGCACAGCGCAAAATAGATCAGCGCGACCAGCCCATAGACGAGGAAGGGCTGGAAGGTGGCGTTGGTTACGGCGGTTCCGGCCTTGGTCAACTCGACAAAGCCGATAATGGACGTGAGCGCGGTGCCCTTGACGACCTGGACGGAAAAGCCAACGGTTGGCGGAATGGCGATCCGGGTGGCCTGGGGAAGGATCACGTGGCGCAATTGCTCGATCCGGCTCATGCCCAGGCTGGCCGAGGCTTCCCATTGCCCTTTGGCGATGGCCTCGACACAGCCGCGCCAGATCTCGGCGAGAAACGAGGCGGTCCAGAGCACCAGTGCGACGCCGGCGGCGGCCCAGGCCGGGATGGCAAGGCCCAGCAACGCAAGGCCGAAGAAGGCCAGAAAAAGCTGCATGAGCAGGGGCGTGCCCTGAAACAGCTCGATATATCCGCGCGCCAGGGTCGAGACGGCCTTGTTGGCGCTTATGCGCATGAACATCACCAGCAGCCCCACGATGCCCCCGCCAATGAAGGAAACCAGCGAAAGCAGGATCGTCCAGCGGGCGGCCAGAAGAAGGTTGCGCAGGATGTCCCATAAGGTGAACTCGATCATCGTAGCGCCTTTCGCCTGGGAAACAGGGCCATGCCCACGCCCGACAGAATCTGCCGCAAACCGATCGACAGCATCAGGTAGATGAGGGTCGAAACGATATAGGTCTCGAAAGCCCGGAAGTTGCGCGACTGGATAAAATTGGCCGCGTAGCTCAAGTCCTCCGCCGCGATCTGGGAAACCACAGCCGAGCCGAGCATCACGATGACGATCTGGGAGGAAAGGGCCGGCCATATCTTTTGCAGCGCCGGGATGAGGACGACATGTATGAAGGTCTGGACGGGTGTCATGGCCAGGCTGGCGCCGGCCTCGAACTGCCCGCGCGGCGTGGCCTGTATTCCGGCCCGGATGATTTCGCAGCTATAGGCACCAAGGTTGACGACCATCGCCAGCGTTGCCGCCTGCAGAGCGTCCATTTGTACGCCCAGCGACGGGAGGCCATAGAAGATGAAAAAGAGCTGGATCATGAAGGGTGTGTTGCGGATCAATTCCACATAGCCCGCCACGAAGGGCCGCGCCCAAAGCGGTCCTAACGCCCGCGTCCAGGCGCAAAACACCCCCAGGAGGCACCCCAGGACTGCACCGACCGCGGTGAGATAGGCGGTAATCCCGACGCCCTCGACCAGTATGGGCCAGTATTGCGGCAGCCACGCGAAATTGAGCTGATAGCCCATGTCCCGTTCCCTTGAACCTGTAAAAACCGAAGCGGCCCCTCACCCTCGATCCCTCCCCAAAAATGGGGAGGGAGACCATGTGGCATGGTCGGGTAACCGGGGTGGTATCAGAGGTCTTCGGGCAGGGGTTGGCCCAGCCATTTTTGGGCGATCGCCTCGAGCGAGCCGTCGGCCTTGGCGTCGGCGATAATCGCGTTGACGGCTGCGAGCAGTTCGGCCTCTTCCTTGTTCAGCCCGATATAACAGGGTGAGTTCTGGACGAGGAATTTCAGCTCAGGCCGGATCGGCGGATTGCGCTCGAGAATGGCGGCTGCGACCACGTTGCCCGTGGCGATCAGATCCACCTGAGATGAGAGGAAGGCCGAAATCGTGCCGTTGTTGTCCTCGTAGCGGCTGATCGAAACGTCGCTGCCCACAAGGTCGGTCAGCGTCAGGTCTTCGACCGCGCCGCGGGTCACACCGATGGTATAACCGGAAAGATCCTCGACCGATGCGACCGCTATGGAATCGGGGCCGAACACGCCGTTGAAGAAAGGCGCATAGGCATCGGTGAAATCGATGACTGCTTCGCGCTCGGGATTTTTGCCAAGGCTTGAGATTACGAGGTCGACCATGCCGGTCTGCAGGTAGGGAATGCGGTTGGCGCTGGTTACGGGCACGAGTTCGACCGAGACGCCGAGCTTTTCGCCGATCAGGTTGGCCACGTCGATATCGTAACCGACCGATTCGAGATCCAGTCCCACACTACCGAAAGGTGGAAAATCCTGCGGGACCGCAACCTTGAGTGTTCCAGTTTCCATGATGTCGGCCAGCGCATCGGCATGCGCCGGTGCAGCAAAACCGAGCATCGCTAGCGTCGTTGCAATCGCGAGAAAAGAACGGCGTTTCATTGGTTACCCCTTGTGTGTGTCGTTTGACGGGCAAGGGAAATGCAATTGGCATGCCAGCCGCAAATGGCGGCAATCGGCCTAAATCGAGCCCGAACGGCACAAAATTGCCTACAAATTAGGCGGGCCGGCAATTTTTGAACAACTTATGCGCGATTCAGCGCCGCGCGTAAAAGGCGTTGCCGCCTGCCACCAGCACGTAATGCATGTTGCGATAGGGGAAGCTCAGGCCGGCGGTATGGAAATACATGGCGTCCTGCACGCCGGGATGCCGCTCGCCGCGCAGTACGCGGGTTGCCATCTGGGCCGCCAGATTGAGGCTGCGCTGCTCGGTCATCTGCCGCGATAGCACACCATCGGCAAACTGGTTCTTCTGACCCACCACGCCGCAGACGTCTGAGGGGAACTGGTGGGAAGCGGCACGGTTCATGACCACTGTGCCAACGGCCAGCATGCCGTCGGGGCTCGAGCGGTTGGACTCGAAATACATGACACGTGTCATGCATTCGTGCGGTGTTTTCGATCCAAACAATCCAAACAGCGAGACGCAGCCGGAAAGGGAGGTGAGGGCGGCAAGGCTGACGGCAATCGCCGCAACCTTTTTTACGATACGCATGACTGACTACCATCCAGAATACGCGGGTGGTTGCGCTTTCCGATCCCGCCCCCCAACGACCGGTCTCGCGCACATAGGCCGACTTTAGGGTAGGCGGGTTAAGGATCGGTTCACTACGAAAATTTCAGGATTGATAATCCGGCTGCTCGATCCCAAATCAATTCAATGACATACCAGCCTTACCGAAGGGGCGGGGAGACTTTAGAATGACCAAATCGGGATCGATCGCCTGGCGCGTCGGGGCCATGTGGCTGGCGGTTGTCGGTATCTGGCTGTTTCTGGGTTGGATCCGCGATGCCGTTTGGGGCTCGGGCCATGCCGGCTATACGCTGGGCGGGCATATGCTGAGTGCGGCGCTCGCCACGCTCCTGACGGTGCCGCTGGTTATCGTTATGCTGCGTGCTTTGGATCGAACCACGCTGGAGAGTATCGGCTTGCCGTTCCCGGCCAACGCGGCCCGGCCGTTTCTGATTGGCATCCTGGCATGGTCGGCCCCATTCGCGCTGGGGCTTGCGATCTGCCTGGCGGCGGGTTGGGTCACAGTGACGCCAACTGCGGATTGGTCCGAAATACTGGCCTTCCTGCCCGTATTGGTGGTTCTGGTCTTCCTGCTCGAAGCGTTGCCCGAGGAATTGGTATTCCGCGGCTATATCTACGGGCAGCTCGCATCGGGGATGAGCCGGTTGTGGGCCGTTGTGCTTCAGGCAGTGCTGTTTTCAGCCTGGGGTGCGGCGCTCTGGACGATTGCTGTGGGGACGGTTCCCATCGACCGGATCGCCATGTTCTTTTTCATGGGGCTGGTTCTGGGCATGCTGCGCGTCGTTGCCGGGTCGGTGTGGGCAAGCATCGGCTTGCACGTCGCGTTCCAGAGCGTGGCGCAATTGCTGCTCAACGGGCCGCGCGGACATTTCGCGATTACCGGCGTCGAGACGCTGCAACTCGTGGCGCTGGGCATCGTGCCCTTTTCGCTGGCAGTGATGATCGCCGAGGTCTTTTACAAGGGTCCGCACGGGTGGATGGAGCGTGCGGGCCGACCCGTGGTCAGTTGATCCGCAGGTTCTGCTGCACCCCGAGCGCGCGCAGCGAAAGTGGATGCCGGTTTCGCGGTTCGCGCGCGCGTCAAAAGAACGGTGGTGCGGGGTTTTTGGTCAGTTGATCCGCAGGTTCTGCTGCACCCCGAGCGCGCGCAGCGAAAGTGGATGCCGGTTTCGCGGTTCGCGCGCGCGTCAAAAAGAACGGTGGTGCGGGCGATTTGGTCAGTTGATCCGCAGGTTCTGCTGGACCACCGTGAGCATTTCCTGGACCGAGGCGAATTCGACGGCGATGCCGTCGGAGAAATGCCGGACGACGCGGGCCCGCATGCGGCCGAGTGAAATCGGCGTACCGAGCGCGGGCCGAACCTCGATTTCGACGGCGGCGCCCGAAAGCGAGATGTCGGTGATCTTGCAGTTGTAGCGCCGTCCATCCTCGAGCACGATGGAGGAATGGCGGATATCGGGCACCACGCGCTCATGGCGCCGGTCTTCGGGCAGATTCAGGATATCCTTGTTGGCGAGCCAGGTCAGCTGGGCCGCCATCTTGTCGCGACGCCTGGCCGAGGCCACGATATCCATATGAAAACCGCCGTCGATCAACTCGAAGATCGTGCCTTCGACACGGCCGAGATAATCGAGATAGATGATGACTTTTTCACCGACGCGCCCGGAAACCGGGGCAATGACCATCGCGTCGCCGGGCGACATTTCGATGACCTGACACGGAAATTCGCGGCGGTCGGCCAGCATGTACCGGCCGAGCACGGAGACCAGGACGCGCTGGAAACGGTCGGCATCCTCGCGCGGAACGGCATTGGCCAGTGTCGTCCGAAGCGTTGTGTCTTCGCCTAACATGTTGCGCGCCGCCCTTGTCTGCCGGTTTTCACGCCAACAATATGGGCAATAGCGTTAACGGACGGTAAGGGTGTGGGGCAAATGCCCGTGTTCTTTAATTCTTTCCGCCATCGATGACCGACAGGTGCGCATAGCGGCGGGCCGAGTAGCCGGCCACCGTCGCCGGCATTGGTGCCGCGGCGGGCCCGTCATTCATCGCCGCGGCGATATCGTCGAGCATGGCGCTGCGGTAGCCTTCGGGCGTCACTGTATCCTTGTCATCGGGCCAGATCAGCCGAAGGCCGGTGATACGCTGGTCGACGATGGGGTGGATGCCCAGCCAATAGGGCGTATCGAGCGCCGAAAGCCCGCCCATCATGCGCGATGTTGTGACGCCGTTGTGGCGCAGCGGAAACAGCGCCAGTTCAAACGATAGCTTTTCGCCGCGCTCGGTGCTGCCCTCAAAGGTCACCAGCGCCACGGCGTGGTCCTCGGTGACGGCCCGCATCAGGGTTTCGAGCGCGTCGTGATCGCGCACCGACCACAGGGCCGAGAAGGGGCGGGACTTGAGCTCGCGGCAATAGGTGGCGCAGATATGGGAACCGGCGAGCCTGAAATTGAAATCGAGCCCGTCGCCGGATTCGAGAATGAAGGTATGGGCCAGCGCGTCGCGAATCCGTGTAGGATCGATGTCCCGACGCTCGGGAGTGGAGCGCGCGCCACGGATTTCGTTCCAGTAGGAGTAGAGCGTTTTCGTAGAGCGCTGTTGCATGCCGGCCAGACCTTAACAATACCATGCGGCGGCTCTTGATGAGCTTCCGCCAAGACAACGCTACACTGCCAAATCCGCATCGCAAAAGCGCTCTTAAACAATCATTAAGGTTAATTTCCACCGGCTCGGTGTGGATAAGCCGCGGACCCGGTACAACGCCGCCGCAAAACAAGGGAAAACCCGATGGCCGATACGCCGCAACAGCCACAGCGCGAGCCGATTTTCAACGTGCCGGGCGTCATCATGGTGCTGATCGGCCTGATGTGGGCGATCCATATTGCCGCCGATCTGGCTCTCGACGAATATGGGCTGGGTAATCTGCGAATCTGGTTCGCGTTTATTCCCGACAGAATCGCCAATGGCGCGCAATGGCAGGGCGGGGCGCTGCCCTTACTGTGGACCGGGTTTACCCATGCGTTCCTGCATGTCGATTACATGCATCTGCTGGTCAATACGGCCTGGCTGATGGTGTTCGGAACCCCCGTGGGGCGCCGCTATGGCGCGGCCGGCGTGCTGATCGTCTTTCTGCTCGGCGCTTTGGCCGGCGCCATCGTCCAGTCGATAGCATTGATGTTTTCGGTCAATCAGTTCGCCATTCTGCTCGGGGCTTCCGGCGGCGTTTCCGCGCTTACGGGCGCGGCCATGCGGTTCATTTTCGAGCCCATCATGGTTGGCAAGGATCCAGAGACCGGCGACCCCGTTGCCCTTGGCCGCCGCACGTCGACCCTTGCTGGTGTGTTCGCCAATCCGCGCAGCCGGGCTTTCGTCTTGCTCTGGCTCGGGCTGAACCTGCTGATCGGGTTTGCACCCTTCATCCTGGGCACCAATGTCGCCATCGCATGGGAGGCCCATGTGGGGGGCTTCGTCGCCGGGCTCCTGCTGCCTTCGGTGCTCGATGGATTGGCGCGGCGTGGGTTACCAGATCGAGGGTAGCCAACGGAACCTGACGCGATTTGCGTAGTCGGAATAGCCCGGCAGCTCATTTCTGAGCATGCGGTCCTCGAGTATTGTGCGCAAGGCCAGCAAGGCGACTGCGGCAGCGGCGGGCAAAAGTGCCAGCGCCGATCCGAGCGCCAATGCCATACCCACGCTCAAGCCAGCGGCTGCGATGTAGCCCGGATGGCGAATATGTGCGTATGGGCCGGTATCGACAACCTTGTGATCCCGGTCGGACTGGATGCGCACTGTGGGTTCAAAGTGACGGTTGACGCCCTGCGCCCAGGCGGTCAGCGCAAACCCGCCGACAAACAGGACAAGGCCCAGAACGGCTGCCGGAATGGGCAGCGAGGTGCCGTCCCACCGGCCAATGTCGAGTGCAGCCACCGGCGCTATGGCGACAAGCGCAACAAGCATCCCCAGCAACAACGGTTTATCCCATTGTTTGGTGCCTTCGCCCACGCCTTGGCGAACGGCAATGATTTCGGGGTTTACGCGCTGAAGGTAAGCGAACGAAATCGTCATCGCGATGGTGAACGTAGCGACGAACCACCACGCCTGCGGCCAATCAAACGTGCCGGCGATGCCGAACAGCAGGGCTGCGACGATGACCACCACGAACCCGATCTGGACGGCAACCTTCACGGGAGAGAGGGGAGCGGTTCGCATGCCCTTCTGTCTTCCTCGCAGGATCAGCCCCGATAAACCTCATCAGGATCGAACAATTGTGCTGCACCAGTATCGACCAATTGTGCAGCGCTGTCGATCATCTCGACCCGGCGGTAAAAACAGCTCTTGCGGCCTGTGTGGCACGCGGCGCCGTGACCGGTCTGTTTGACCACCACAACCAGTGCGTCCTGGTCGCAATCGGTGCGCAGTTCCACGAGTTCCTGGAGTTCGCCCGAGGTCTCGCCCTTCTTCCAGAGCTTCCCGCGTGACCGGGACCAGTAGGTCGCGTGTCCCGAGCGCAGCGTTTCTTCAATCGCTTCGGCGTTCATGTGCGCGACCATGAGCACCTCATTGGTGCCCGCTTCGATGGTCACTGCCGTGACAAGCCCGTTGGTATCGAACTTCGGCGCAAAAATGCTGCCCGATTCGAGGTCGGCTTTGGAAAGGGTCTGGGGATCGGCAAACTGTGTCATGGCGCGGTCTTACCCGATGACCGCGCCTCGGGAAAGGTTCTATCGCCCGGCGCGGATGAGGGCGAAGAAGCGGTCCTGTTCCTGCCGGTCTTCGGCAAAAACACCGGTGAAGCGGTGGGTTACCGTGGACGAGCCGTGCTTTTTGATGCCCCGCATCGACATGCACATGTGCTCGGCTTCGAGCATCACGGCGGCGCCGCGCGGATTGATGGCTTCGTTGATCGCCTCGATAATCTGGGCTGTAAGGTTTTCCTGGGTCTGCAGCCGCTTGGCGAACACGTCGGTGACGCGCGCCAGCTTGGACAAGCCCACAACGCCGTCATGGGGCAGATAGGCGATATGGGCCTTGCCCACGAACGGCACCATGTGGTGCTCGCAATGGGAATGGAACGGGATATCGCGCACCAGAACGATGTCGTCATAGCCGCCGACCTCGGTAAAGGTCGTTTTCAGCACAGCTTGGGCGTCTTCCTCATAGCCCGCGAAAAATTCGCGATAGGCGTCGGCGACGCGGCGCGGCGTATCGATCAGCCCTTCGCGGTCGGGGTTATCTCCCGCCCATGCGATCAGCGTACGCACAGCGGCCTCGGCTTCCTCGCGCGTTGGGCGTTCGATCACCCGATCCAGCGCGGTCTGGGCAGCCTTGGGCTTGACGTTCATGTCCATAAAGGGTGTCCCCTTGAAAATCGGCGGGCGCGTTCATGCCCCTTATACGCCGATGGATTGGGTCTGGACCAATTGGATTTGCAGCCCGCGACGACGCTCCTTATATAGTCGGGGCATGCCAGTCGACAAGAAAACAGATTGGCAAATTTGAGTGAACAATAGGGTCCAGCGACCCACAATCGGCCCGAAAAATGGAATTTTCCGACCTTTACAGCAATCGGATCCTCGAAATCGCTGGCGCGGCGCGGCAGATGCCGCGACTCGATCATCCCGACGCAACGGCCCGAAAGGTGTCGAGGATCTGCGGTTCGGCGGTTGAGATCGACCTCAAGCTCGATAACGGGCGGGTCGCAGCCTATGGCGCGACCGTCAATGCCTGCGCGCTCGGCCAGACCAGCGCCGCCATCGTCGCCGAACAGATCATAGGTTCGACGCCCGAGGAGCTTCGCGCGCTGCGAGACAGGATGGCCGCCATGCTCAGGGCTGACGGCCCGCCGCCCAACGGTAAATGGGACGATCTGAAATATCTCGAGCCGGTCCGGGCCTTTCCGGCCCGCCATGCCTCGACGCTTCTGGTGTTTGACGCCGTGGTCGAGGCGCTCGAGAGGGCCGAGGCGTAATGGACCGGGTCTGGGCGGCTATCGATTGGCCCTTCAAATGGACGGCGTATCTGCTCATCCAGGCCTATCGCTACACGCTTTCGGCCCTTGTGGGCCGCAATTGCCGCCACGCGCCGACTTGCTCTGAATTCACCCGCGACGCTATTCTCAGCCACGGGTTCTGGCCGGGTGGCTGGATGGGGGCGGGGCGCATCTGGCGCTGCCGTCCCGGCGGCACGCACGGCTACGATCCGGTGCCCGAAGTCGTTCCAGGCGGCGCACGCTGGTACTTACCCTGGCGCTATGCGCGCTGGAGAGGGAAAGAGGACGATGAGCACCAACCGCATGCTTAAGGGCTCCTGTCTGTGTGGAGCGGTGGCCTATGAGGTCGAGGACGCATTCCGCTATGCGCTCAATTGCCATTGCACCGACTGCCGCAGGGCGACAGGGGGCGCGTTCAAGCCGATTGGCGGCATCGAGGTGGAAAAGCTTTCGATCACTTCGGGTCAGGACACTATCCTGCGCTACGGCGATGAAGGGCCCGAGGGTTCCCATGACATCCACTGCGGCACCTGCGGGTCGCTGCTTTATTCGATCGTACAGAAGGGCACCCGGGCCAATGTCTCGCTCGGTACGCTGATCGATGCGCCGTCCATCCGCCCTTCAATGCACATTTTCGTTGGCTCGAAAGCGCCATGGTATGAGATTACCGACGATCTTCCCCAACATGAGCGGTTTCCCTAAGCTCGTGCCGGATTGAGCTGGCGACAAAGGGCTGGAATTGCGGCCCAATCGTGCTAATCAACCCGCCTTGCGCACAATCTGCGCGCAATCAACCAAGAAATTCATGGAGATTACGATGATTAAGGTGACGTTCCCCGATGGTGCAGTGCGTGATTACGCATTGGGCACCACCGGGACCACCATCGTCGAAGGGATCTCCAAGTCGCTGGCCAAAAAGACCGTCGCTATGCGTTGGAACGGCGAGTTGGCCGATCTGTCGAGCGTGCTCGATGCCGATGGCCGGATCGAATTCGTTTTGCGTGACGATCCCGCCGCGCTCGAACTGATCCGCCACGACGCCGCGCACGTTCTTGCCGAAGCCGTGCAGGAGCTCTGGCCCGATACCCAGGTCACCATCGGCCCGGTTATCGAGAACGGGTTCTATTACGATTTCTATCGTGCCGAGCCGTTCTCGGAGGACGATCTGCGCGCCATCGAAAAGAAGATGGAAGAGATCATTGATCGCGGCGCCGAGTTTACCCGCGAAGTCTGGGATCGCGACGAGGCCAAGAAGGTGTTTTCGGCCAAGGGCGAAGAGTTCAAGGTCGAGTTGATCGATGCCATTCCCGCCGACCAGCAGGTGAAGATCTATAAGCAAGGCCAGTGGTTCGATCTCTGCCGTGGCCCGCACATGCGCACCACCAAGGACGTCGGCAAGGCGTTCAAGCTGACCAAGGTGGCCGGCGCCTATTGGCGTGGGGATTCCAACCGCGAGGTGCTCAGCCGCATCTACGGCACTGCATGGGCCTCCAAGGACCAGCTCGAAGCCCATCTGCATATGATCGAGGAAGCCGAAAAGCGCGATCACCGCAAGATCGGCCAGGAAATGGACCTCTACCACTTCCAGCATGAAGCGCAGGGGTCGGTGTTCTGGCACCCCAAGGGCTTCGTGATGTACAATCAGATGGAGGAATATATCCGCCGCCGTCTGAACGCTTCAGGCTACAAGGAAATCAAGACGCCCCAGCTTCTCGACAACAAGTTGTGGGAGAAATCGGGCCATTGGGGCAAGTTCCGCGAGAATATGTTCGTGGTGCCCGACGAGACGCCCTCGACGGAAGGTGATCAGCCGGAAATTTCGGCCGATGCCAACCTTCTGGCGCTCAAGCCCATGAACTGCCCGGCCCATGTTCAGGTCTTCAACCAGGGCATCAAGTCTTACCGCGATCTGCCTTTGCGGCTTGCTGAATTTGGCTGCTGCCATCGCAACGAAGCGCATGGCGCGTTGCACGGGTTGATGCGTGTGCGCCAGATGACCCAGGACGATGCGCATATCTTCTGCCGGGTCGATCAGATCCAGGCGGAGACCGAGAAATTCTGCGCGCTGCTGGATTCGGTTTACGAGGATATGGGCTTTACCGAAGTCAAAATCCTGCTCGCCACACGCCCCGACACACGGGCCGGCGAAGACAGCGTCTGGGACCTGGCGGAAAAAAGCCTTGGCGACGCGCTCAAGGCAACCGGCCGTGGTTTCGAGATCGCGGAAGGCGAGGGGGCATTTTATGGTCCCAAGCTCGAATTCCATCTCAAGGATGCCATCGGCCGGTCCTGGCAATGCGGCACCTTGCAGCTCGATTTCGTGATGCCCGAACGGCTCGAAGCCTCCTACGTGGCCGAGGACGGCTCGCGCCAACGCCCCGTCATGCTGCATCGGGCCATCCTTGGGTCGCTGGAGCGGTTCCTGGGCATGATGATCGAGAGCTATGCCGGACGCATGCCGCTTTGGCTGGCGCCGGTGCAGGTTGTCGTGGCGACCATCGTTTCCGATGCTGACGATTACGCGAACGAGGTCGTTGCCGATCTGCGCGCGCAGGGCATCCGGGCCGAAGTCGACACCCGCAATGAGTCGATCAACTACAAGGTGCGTGAGCACTCGGTGGGCCGCGTGCCGTTCATCTTCGTTGCTGGTCGTCGTGAAGCCGAGGAAAGGACCGTTTCGATCCGCCGGTTGGGCAGTCAGGGCCAGACCGTGGCACCGGTCGCCGAGGCGATTGCCGATCTGGTCGGGCAGGTGACGCCACCCGACCTCAAGCGCAAGAGCGCATAATTTTGAGGGCCGCGCACTGCGCGGCCCTTTTTTATCCCTGCTTGCCACTCCTTCTTCATCCTCGGGTTCGACCCGGGGTGACAGCGGTGGGGTAGGTCACGCTGGAGACCAGGTAGCGGTGCATGACAAACTTATCCCCGCTCCCCCTGCCGCAAGCATACTCCCTCTGACGAACCCGCTTATATGGACGCAAGCGCAACGAACGTTTGGCGGGAGGTTGGCAGGAAAAGTGGGGACCGGTTTTCCGGTTCGCGAACCGACCTGCCAGCTAGTGTCGGTTCGGGTTCCTTGCGGGTCGCCGCAGGGAAGGCCCAAAGCGGACAGATGGCCGGACGAGGAGCCAGGCGTTCCACGTCGTACTCCTGAAAGGGAGAGGGGCACCGCGGATGTCACTGGCAACGGTGTCATCCCGACAAA